>Ga0099825_1001198_pt1 | contig 32332 bp, 12 predicted proteins | sample SiratroredBW_FD_76838 | JGI IMG/M metagenome (GOLD analysis project Ga0099825, IMG submission 76838) | Root nodule microbial communities of legume samples collected from California, USA - Siratro red BW | ecosystem: Host-associated > Plants > Roots > Nodule | place: USA: California | collected...
TCATGATCATGGGTGTGAAATAATAATAATAATAATACTAATAAACATTAAAAATCATACTTAAGAATCAATATCAACATGAAATATAATAAAGATTAACGTGAGGCTTGGGGTATCCCACTGCAAAAAATATTTTTTTAAAAAAAATAGAAGGTAAAGTAGTATATCTCCTTTCCCCTTACCTTGTTTTTGAAAAATTATCCTGAAAAGGTGAAAGATCTGGTGAAAGCGAACGTTGTTTCTTGAAGAAAGTTATTAAAAAACTTGATGGTTTCTTTCTCAGGAGTCTCTTTTCTTTCTACTCAGCTCCCTATCTTAGTTTTGGTTCTATGTTTGGCTTTAAATAGGGAATATTTCCATCCCTATCCAATGTTTGCATTTAATCTAGAACTTGATATCGTCACATTAAATGACGTAAACCATGAGCATTTGTCCTTTAAGCAACGTGATTTTTATCTCATACATTTAATTCTTACTGTAGTGGGATATTATTATTTTAATATATATATATGAACAAAGTGATCAAGAGATAGACGCACAATCATAAATACATAGATAAAGACTTTATCTGCACTTAAGTTTTACTGTGATTTGATATTTTTATTTTAATATATAAAGTGATCAAGCTATAGATAGAAGGAAAAAAAATGATTCAGGTCTAGTTAGGAGCAAAACCAACCAGGTTGTTGTTATTTATAAATTTTATTTTAATTAAGTTTAATATGGTTCTTTTGTTATATATAGTTATATATATATATATAATATAATAATTAAAATTGTGAAAAATATGTATAACTTTCTAATAATAATAAATAAGGTAGATAATAAAATAAAATCTGAATTTGAGATTTCTCAAGAATTATTATTAGTCCCATTTTATTACTTTCAAGAGAAGATGCCCTTGTGAAATACTTATTTATGACTAAAAATAGAAATTTATAAATCTTGCATGATATTTAAAATTCTAGATTAAATATATATATATATATATATATATATATATTTAAAATTCTCGGGATGTTACAGCTCCCTTCTAGTATTAAATGATTGTCATGCACCCTTCCAACATTATTTCAACAGAACCCAAGCATTCTGCAACACCCATCGTTTTTAGAAGTTCAATGTCATAGGGAATCAGGAAATTGTCGCTATCACTAGCCCTAATTTGATTAACCTACATGTTAATGTGTTAGAAAAAGTTAGAGTTAATGCTGCAATAGACACATGATCTACACAAGTCAAAGTCCCATTCTTGCTTTGTATAAGCAACCCGAGTAGGAAAGGTCAAAGGTGTTTTAGTTGAGGAGATGGTCGAGGAATGTTTGGCATAATGTTTGCTCTTGAAGGTTGAATTGGTGGAGTTTCTACTAGGGGGTTGGCAGATTTGGTGGACAAAGATATTATCTTCATAGTAGTACTTGATGAGCCTTCACCACTCTTAGCGTTTACACCCTTCTTCTTCTTAGAAGGATTTTGGAAATTGAGGAGCAAATGCTTTTCAAAGGGTGAAGTTCCAACCTTAGCCCGGAGCTTTTTGTAGTTAAAATTCTTTCACATAACTATGTATAAGAAAAATTAAGTACAAGTAAATACAAATAAGATAATATGCAAAGATATTAACAACATATAAAGAGCCTTACCCAAAAATAGGACATCTTGATCCTTATTGAGGAGCACACTTAGAAGAACTTTACTACTTATTGGTCAAAGAAGTTTTTTATAATTTAAATGTCTATTCTATCCTTGACAAAAAGAAGATCCTTCGTCCTTAACTGTAATGTATTACACCTTTTTCAATATAAGGGAAACTAAGGAGTGTGATTGAGATAAAAGAAAAGTCGTTTCTAAGCATCTTGTAAAGAGAATTTTAGTTTGAAAAACTTAATTTTAAAATTCTTGAAGGAAGAGGTGTAAATGGTGAAAAGAGGATGGTGTTAAGCACCATTCACAAACACTCAAGCAACCTCGGGCCCATGTTTCAATTGGTAAAGAAACATGAATTTGTTAATTGTTGAGGTTATTTGCAGGTAAAGGCAAAGTATTTGAAAAACTTTTAAAAAGGTCCAACTATTAGGATGAAGTTGGTTGGAGCTACATTCATTTTTGTTAACACTATACATTCAAAAGAGTTGTTGCAAGCCTCAACTGCAATAAATTTGGCTATACTGTCAAAACCAGGAGATAAAGTCCTCAACAAGTTCCCTCGAGATAAACTCAAAGGGATAGACTAAAACTTCTCTAAGTATCGACAAGTACTCTAGATTAAAAATTAAGGAATTTATCCTTCCTCTTCCTCTTGGCTAAGCTTCGCTTGGTCATTTCCAACACCTCTTGAGGAGGATTACACTTGCCTTTAGGGGCAACAATGATGGCCTTGTTAGCCATTTGTGCGACAGAAACCACTGTACAGTAGTGGTGAGGGTGGACAAGAAATTTCCTCTATTGAATCCCCCTTTATAAATAAACAAGTTAATACAACTCAAATAAGGTTCTTCTCCAATTGCAACAACATCCTGCTTACCAGATGATTGTTCTTATTTAAAGAATCAGAAAAAGAAGAGTAAGTTATTAGAGCATACCTAGAATAAGAAGATGAAAGGCGAAATGGTAGTGAAAAACTAAAACAAAAATCTTTGCACGAAGATTTTGATAAAATTACCAGAGAATAATGTGAAGAATTTTTAAGCTGTGGAAATAGAAGATGAACGGTTTAAAACACTTGCATTTTGGGCGTGAAACGATGAAATGCTCAGATGTCGCATCCTAAGGAAGCGAGTCACAAAAAAAAAAAAAAAACCATTAATGTTGAAAATCCCTCATAAATATGCATGAAAAAATTCTACATATGACACATATCATAAAGTATGAGCGAAAACATCACATATATAGTAGCTTAATAAACTTGACTCCTTGTTAAGGTTGTAGAAAATACAACTTCAAAACTAGTTACTCAAGTTAAAACTTGACAAACACTAAACTTATTTATCTAGCAAATCAATCCACATACACCTCATTTATAGATATTAAATTTAAAAGACTTATGTACTTATCCAACTCCAAAATCTTCATAAATATAATATTTATTTATTATTCAAACAACTATTGAATAATAAGTACTTAATAACCACCAATAAACATATAAATATATATTGATTTCATATGTAGTATTATTTTAACTCTTACTAATACCAATATCAAAAAAAAATTACAAATAAATTTTTATTGGTCTTCGTCAACAACTTCAACAACTTAGTAATCAATTTTTAAAAGATCAAGTTCGATTTTCTATAAATATTTTTTTTATCTCAAGAAAATCACACTATTTCCACTAAGAACATGATCAAACCCCTACTCTACATTTTCAAAGAATATAATAAAAAAAATGTGTATTATTTAATTACTGTTCATGTGAATTTCCCTACAAAAAGTAAGAGTCACTAAGAAATGAAGTCTACCCCATTACATAACTCAAATAAATTTGAATAAATAATAAAATAGGGTGTTAACCGTTCCAATAGACAAATGCGGGGTTTTGTATTAACATCCATTGATCAAAGTCAACATATCAAAAGTAACTCTAAATGGTTTTGTTAAAGGCTTAATTGATGGATCGTGAACTGGGAGTTTATGAGGGTTGCGGGCTAATTACATTTTGTATCTCCATATTTTTCTCTTATATTTTCAATTTTTTTTAAATACCCATTGTATACTTTGTGGTGATTAGTAAATACAAATAAAACTAGGGTTACAATCCTTACCCTCAAGAAAAATTTGAGTTGTGCAGGAATAAGCCAAAAGAAATAATAGTGTATTTGAGAAAGCTGCAAAATTTACGGCAATCAAAAGCTGTTTTGATTATTTCATTAATCGGATTCAACACACCATTGAAAAAGATATCTTTTACATTTCTCAGAATATATGAAAATGTAGGAAGAAATAAAGGTGCGAGAAGCAACTGTCCACTTATTCAGATGTTTATGTTACAAACTTTAATATTTGAGCCGAAGGCGACAGAAACCGAGATGACTATGATAATGGATCAAACTGATAAAGTAAAAACTATTCGCTTACCTGTTAGATATTTACTTAAAATGAATACTTTTTATTTTTATAAATTTTCGATAAAAGCATTTAAAAATAATAAAAACGTATCTTAAAATATAATTTAAATAAAGTTACATTATAAAATATTAGTACAAATTAAGTTAGTTTTTCTAAAAATTTAAATAAATTGTACCCTAAAAGTTTAAGTAAAATTAATCTATTTGAAAACAACTTTAATAGTACAAATCTAAAAAAATAAAATTAATTTTTAAATATTTTTTAATTGTTATATTTATCTTACTAATGATTATATTTTAGTCATGTTATTTTTAAAAACATTTAAATAAAATTATTAACAATAATTAAAATTAAACATTAAAATAATGAAAGTTTAGAAATTCAAAAAAAACTATATATACATATACATACACATACATACATATACATATATATATATATATATATATATATATATATATATATATATAGAGAGAGAGAGAGAGAGAGATTTAGATGATGATTTATGTCTAGTGTAAATTTTTTGCATATTGACATTGTTAGATTGGTTGAAAATTAATTGTGTTCACTTTGAGAGATATAATTGAGGTTGGTCTGTACAAAGGTCACCAAGTAAATGAAAGTAGAACTTTTTTGACATCGGGCTTTTGAATCTGTTATTCTCTTAATCCAAATAGATTTTTCAATTCTGAACTTTTCCTCCTATTTAAAAGGCAACTTCTATATTTAAAATTTCGACGAAATAAGTATGATTTTTTAGAACAGAACATAAACCAAACGCACAGATAAATAACTAAAACTATTAAAATCCAACCAGGAAGAAAAAATAAGTTAATCTAAACAGTTATATCTCATTTTAGATAATCATTGTTGATTTATATTTCCCTAAAGGATTTCCTTTTGATGCTTCAGCAAGGGAGTTCAGCAAGTGTACGACTATAATGAAAGCCCCTCTACTTTCCACAAAGCAAGTAACATTCACAACATCAGAGCTGTCAAAAAAGATATGAATCATGGCAAAGTGGCATTTGTTGCACGTGATATGATCTTAGCATTTCAACCTTCGTTGATGACAACATCTAAGGGCAAAATCCTTTTGTTGAAACCGAAGAACTCGAACCCCAAGGGGAATTTCAATCAGTAGTTGATCTTCTCTGGAATATATTGTCTCCGAAAGAGCCATTCGCTTGAAATTTTACTCAAATAACATCCATCAGTTAAATTTACCAAGTTCCATCTTCTTCTTGATAGCCCTTTGACCGTGATAAATAAATGAATCTAGTATTCCAGAAACGGTAAAAATACCTGCATCATGCAACAAACAGAAAGTATAATTCTGTCAGGATTAACACAAATGAAAGATATTTGTCCTATTCAAACCAAATTATGCAAAAGTGAAGAGGAATAGTGGAAGATCCATATCTACCTCCAACTATAGCACACACGTTAGTAAGAAAATGTAAGAATGAGACATGTTCTTCGGTAAAAGTAACCTGCAAAATGTTATTCCAGTAATGTGATCAAAGGGCATAAGAAAAGGAGAAATGAGATGAAAGAAAAATACTTAGACAGAAAACAATAAATAAAACTATTGACTCTAATATTCCCTATCTAAAATCAGCCGAAAACTATGATAATAAGGGTTAAAAGACCCGCCTTAATCGGAGAAAGGTCATAGAAGAAGAAAACTCCAGGGAGGGACTGCAGACGGCCCACATCTCCAGTCCTGAAGTGTTCCGTCACAGAGAACTGCCAGAACATTTCAAGTTAGTAATATACTAGCAAGAATGAAGAAAATGCAAGATAGTGAACTTTGTAAGCTCAATAACCTGATTTGACTGGATAGTATGCCCATTCACGTCAGTGTAAACAGTCGGTACAACCTGAAAAACAACAAAATTAAGTGGCAAAATTTGATTAGTCCCCATTAGAGGCATTTTGATGAAATATTCCATATTATTATGGAGCTAAGGTCTTTTACATTCCGTCTATTTCAGAGTGCAGAAAGAAAGCTGAAGAGCACGAAAAAGTAATGATTGCACAAATTTTAATGAATAAAATATTAATTAAAAACAAGAACAGAAGAAAAACTTTGATGGCAAACTTTCTTTACAAGATACCAACGATTTGCCAAGAAAAAACAATCTCTATTTTATTAATCTCACACATTACACGACTTTCAAAATTTTATAAACTTTTTACTTAAATTTCAATATATTTTCCTTAATCCAAACAATTCAACTTTACACACAGTTTCATCTCAAATCCACTTTTTAATCCAAACAAAGCCTTAATATATAAGTAGAAAAAACACAAAAGGTGCACATCTCCCTAAAGAAGGTCTAATAGAACATTACTCGACTCAGACCAAAACTCAGTTTCTTGCTACCCAATATATTCCTTTTCTCCACTCTGCCTGAATGTTGCGATAGGTATTAAGTACAGCGAAAGTAAAAGGAATAAAAACTGTATCATAAGATATTTCTATAATCAAAACTCTACAAAATTATTATATATAAATAACATGATAAAAAAAAAAAGTACAGGTACAAAATGTTCTTAGTGACAGTGATACAACCTTTGTAACCAAATACAGGTCGTCACAGATAAACAGAGCATGTGGCATGTACCAGAAATTAAAAATACAAAAATAGAAAAGAAATGCAAATAAACCAAACCGATGGAGTGGTGATTGGATACCAAGGAATGACTAAAACAGCGTATACAAACATTAAGAAAATCAATATATTAGTTTTAAATTATCGAAGCGAGTGCAATTTTGGAGATAATACCACCCTTCACAAATCCCAACTTTAAAATTCTACCACATGCATTTTTAATTTTACACAAATCATATAAACGAAGGTTAAAACGACACCCTAACCTGTACAATTTGTATGGTGAAAAAATACATAACGAAGGTTAAGGACAATTTCCAAAATTAAACGACAGGTAATTTTAATTTTGTCAAAACATGGGAAGTAAAAATCTTTGACATGGCCAAAAAAGAAAAAAAAATAGTTGTAGCTTATTGTATACTCTGGATAGCATTGCTACTGCCAGTAAAATAGATGACAAATGCACAAATGCTAGTAAAGAGATATAAACTGATATAGCAAAAAAATATGCTAAATTGATATCAAAGCTGCAATCTCCCATTAACATGTATACCTATTCTCCCCAAATTGAGATAATGACCCACCTTTGGTCATTTGAAGATATAATAAGACCGGAGATTTTGGTGAACGCAAACACATGCAAGCTACAGATATATTACATTGCCATAAAATGCAACAATTGGGCACTGTGTAAGCTTCATAATATTATAATGTCAACCAATATATACTCACCAATATATCAGAAGATCAAAACTGACATTCACAGTTGCAACTCACTTTTGATTCATATAACTTCCGAAATTAGAAGAAAAAACAATTCAACTCAGAAACATTTTCTTTTTCGTAGTAGACAGTGGACATAGACATAGTCAAACAATTGGAAATTATAGTGAATTAAACCACAAATATTAAAAATATCATATGCTTTAATAAAACTTAGTATTAGTATATGTAGAGATACGGAATTCTAACCTTAATAAAATATTGGTACATCCCACTTGGTGTTTCTTGTGTCCACTGCACACTGATAATCAAGACAGCGTCAGAATGAATATATACACAATAGCGAACTTTGATAAACAGTTTACTGGATTTGAGGCTTTTAGAATATGAAAAGCTCACTTGTCAAGAGGATTGACAACACCAGGAAAATACTCTCCATAAGATAATCTATTGATGTGGTGACTTAACTGAATTACAAAATATATGCATGTCAGTGTCTTGAAATTAGGAGTGAGAAGAAATATTTTTGCCAAAAAATAACAAAATATTATATATGGTTGCTTTGATTTCATATAAAATATAAAATGTGCAGTAGAAATTACAATAAATATTAGCAATGGGAATACAAAATAACAGATAGTTTCTTACATTAAAAGAATCCTTTTGAAAGGCGAGCAGGTCATGCACATGAACACCAGATTGCTGAAAGCTTTTCCCAGGGGCAAAATGAAAGTTCCCCGCAACCTTATTTACTTCCAAGAAACCATACACATTGCATCCTTCGCCTTCTTCATCCTTGATTCTTTGTAAGAATCCTTCTCTTTTGCACTACGTACACACATCACATGCCAAATAGGGGCTGGATTAAATTAACAACTTGACTTTGGAAGAAGAGTTATTTAAATAGAAGAGAATGGGCACAATACAAGAACATTAGTTATTAAAGAAACAGCTAAGTGAAATATTATAAGATACACATGCTAAAAATATTTAGGGAAAAAACCTATATAGCATTAGCATATATAGACAATTATATTTGAATAAACATTGAGACATGTCCTTCCATTTAAGTTGAAAATGAAACCACTAAGGAATCCATCCTTAATCCTTTAATAGTTCAGTTTACTAGTGAATGATCAAACTATAAGCCAAACTCTTTCACTACAATGCTGCATTGGCTACTAAAGCAAAATGAGCTCTTTTGGTAGGTCTACAGTCACATGGTTGGTTTAACGTAACCTATTTCTCCTTGGATAGGACTCCAGATAGAACCAAGAAACATAATGAACAGTTCTAAAAGTTGTTACATGTTCATCTAACTCATGAGCTATGAAGTCCGAATACAGACACGCGGATACGGCTAAATTGAGAACTATTAGACACGGGAACACGACAATATATATATATATATAATGAATTTATTAAAATATACTAATATAGTTTATAATATGAAAAAATAAAAAATAGAAACCTTTATAGAAAAAGTCTAACAAAATATACAACTTTTACATTTCATTCTTATTAAAAAATACAACTTCTAATTCTGGTTCATCAAGAGATAAGCTGGCAGTTTTAAGAATTTCATTGTCATGTAATGTATGGTCATCACTTGCAATATCCCACAATTTAGTTTCCTCTTCTTTGTATGTTAAGGAGTTTCTTAAAAAAGACAAAGATTACTATAGACATATACTACTAGATCTTTCGTCATTTTAGGTGTCATCTTATTCCGTTTCAAACAATGTATAAAAGAGTAGGTACTCCAATTCCTTTGACAACAAGCAGAAGAACATGGTTGTCCAAGTAACTTAAGAGCTATCTTCTGAAGTGTTGGTGCATGAGTTTCTTAAGAGCTATCTCACAAAGGAATAGAGGTAAAGTAAATGCACAAACATGCTAGATTGTTCATGGAGCTCATACACCAACACTTACCAAGATAGCTCTTAAACTACTTAGACAACCATGTTCTTGTTGTGAAAGAAATTAGAGTACCTATCTTTTATACATTATTTGAAAAGAAATAAGATGACACCTAAAAGGGCGAAAGATCTAGTATATGTTCATAGTAATCTTCGTCATCTTTCAAGAAACTCCTCAAAATACAAAAAAGAGGAAACTAAATTGTGGGATATGGCAGGAGATGACCATACATTGGATGACAATGTAATTCTTGAAATTGACAGCTTATTTCTTGATGAACCAGAATTAGAAGTTGTATTTTTCAATGAGGATCCTCATTGAAAAATACAATTTCTAATTCTGATACATCAAGAGATAAGCTAATAATTTCAAGAATCCAATAAATGGTCATCTCCTACAATATCCCACAATTTAGTTTTCTCTTTTCGTATTTTGAGGAGTTTCTTAAAAGATGAAAATTACTATAGACATATACTACTAGATCTTTCGCCTTTTTAGATGTCATCTTATTCCTTTTCAAATAATGTATAAAAGAATAAGTACTCCAATTCCTTTCACAACAAGCAGAAGAACATGATTGTCTAAGTAGCTTAAGAGCTATCTTCAAGTGTTGGTGCATGAGTTTCTTAAGAGCTATCTCTTTAAGGGAAAGAGGTAAAGCGGATGCAAAAACATGGTAGATTATTCATAGAGCTCATGCACCAACACTTTAGACGATAGCTCTTAAGCTACTTGGACAACTATGTTCTTCTTTTTGTTGTGAAAGGAATTAGAGTACCTCTTCTTTATAGGTTCTTTGAAAAAGAATAAGATGACACCTAAAAGGACGAAAGATCTAGTATATGTCCATAGTAATCTTCGTCTTCATTTAGGAAATTTCTCAAAATACAAAGAAAAGGAAATTAAACTGTGGAATATGGCAGGAGATGACCATTCATTGGATGACAATGCAATTCTTGAAATTGCCGGCTTATCTCTTGATGAACCAGAATTAGAACTTATATTTTTCAATGAGGATGAAATGTAAAAGTTGTATATTTTGTTAGACTTTTTTTATAGAAATTTCTCTTTTATTTTTCACATCATAAACTAAATTTGTATATTTTAATAAATGCATAATTATATACATACACACACACACACACACACATATATATATATATATATATATATATATATATATATATATATATATATATATATTTTCGTGTCCGCATGTCCTATAATTTCAATTTATCCGTATCCGTGTCATATCCGGACTTCATAGCGTCTCTCCAACTGAGATGCACCATCCATCTAAAACAAGGTTCACCCGAGTGCAATCCTGTGAGGGGTAACCATTATCTTATGTCTTTCGAAAATTTCTAACTTGTTGTCTTGTAATTTGTCCATCACTTGTGGAACTTCTTACACTCTATACTGAAAGGTGATCACCCCATCATGTGGTTTTCGAAATTGCCTATATGATCTATTTGTCTATTGAGCTATCAACCGAAGTTTAGTTTATTTGTTGCTAATAGATAGTTTGAACTTCGAAACTTGTGGGTCATAGTCCTCAAAAATTTAGTTGTGATATAGCTCGTTATGTTATACTTTTTTATTTTAGTTTGCTTTACTATAAAGTTTTAATGTTGAATTTTTATTATTAATATAGTTTACATTTTGTTTGGATATCGTGATGAGTGTTTTCATTTATTTTTTTTTACTATTGTGATGTAGGAGTTTGCAGAAGCTCCATTGCATACTCTCAAGTTTGACATCTTTATTGCGTGTTAAAAAATTCTACATCATAATGTCAAATTGCATGCGTGCTGTTGCATCAAGCAATAATCCAGTTCCAGAAAAAAAGCAATATATGTGGCGACCAACTCCTCATCAATAGTAAAAGGATGAAACCAAAATTGTAATGATTGTTTATGGTTAACAGTTCATAACGACAACGTTACTATGAAATACAGAATATATCCGTCAGAAAAAACTAGTTGCTTCTATAAAGAAAATTGAGAAGTAAACCATGCTTCCCATGTTACATGTGGCAGAAAGAATTTTAGTTGAAAATTTAAAATTGCAAAATAGTTTCAAATGGATCCTACAAATAGAATTTTAACTGATTCAGATAAATAACCAGCTGAATAGTGAACTGAAAAAGGTCAATATGTCATAAGGACAAACCTGATCGATTAAATCTGGGTTTGAAAGTGCCCAACCTTTCTTACGGTAGGCTTCACGAACATCCTCGCAGGAATTACAACAATCATCATCTGACTGCAAACATACATTATCCAAGATTCAGGTAAGCATTAAATTTATTATAGTAAGAACATTTAAATCAAAGATACATCCAATTCCATCATTATGAAGCCTGAGTGGGAAACCCAAGATATTAAATGAAAGGAAGAAAAATACGGGCTTGACTATTACTGCAACAAGTTGAAATTTCAAAATTGTTTATCCAGAACAAATATATGACCGCTTCTATTTTTGAATTCAAACAGCAGTGAAATAAAATACAAGATTTCTTACTAAGCAATGTAGTTATAAATGAACAATTTCCACTTTCTTCTCTCTAGAAAACAAGATATACACAAAGCATTAAATCAACACATCCCCATAAAGCATAATGTTAAACCAAGCATACCGTTTCAGCACCAAAACAGGAACCACAATAAGTCTCATTGTGCTCAAGCCTGCCTCCATGTCTTTGCAAGGGCTTTTCAATCTGATCAAATAAAAAGTTAAATGAATAAAATGCTCCAAAAAATGAGACAAGCAAGGAAGACATAATCTCTTAATAGTGTGTTTGAATAGAGAATTTTAAGAGGGTAAGGAGTTTCAAAAGAAATTAAAATTTTAGAATTATTAGATTATTAAAAATTAGAGAATTTGAAATTCCACCTAAAAAGAATTTGAAATTGTTCATATTTTCAAATGTATGTCTTTTCTCTTCATAATTTTTCTTCAACTTAATTTTGGTGGGGACATCGTCGGTTAGACTAACACTTAGACAATGTTGGCTTGACTAAGGATTGAGTGTTATAATCTTAACATTATTTACTGATAAATGTATTTCTGATTTAAGTTGATTGTGTTTATTTTTCAAACAATTATTGGAGTTATTTTATTACTGCAACACAAAATAATCCCAGCTGACATCAATTAAAGAAAAAGTTTTATCAACGTCAATTGAAAATATCTTACCAAAACTTTGACCAAAAAATAACATCAACTAAGATCAATATCATCAATATTGATATTTTTTTAATTATTAACAATTATCTAATAATTTAAATAATTATTTGTATTTGATAGTAATTGCAATACTTTATCCAAACAACACAATTAAAACTCACTCAATTTGAATTGCCTTCTATAAACAAAACATCTAAAAAATGAAACAATTTAAAATCAGATCAAATCAAATTCAATATATTTGAATGTATGATAACTTGTGAAATTCTCTAGGGTAAAACCATAATTTAAGAAGAGATACAGATAAAGCACTACTGATCTAATCTTAAGAAATGCAAAATAAATGAATCGAATACTGAAAGAAAACAAGATAAGTGAATCCTGTTACAAGCTCACTTTCTAAAGGAAAAACTCCCTTTAAAATGTGTTTAGTCACCCAGGCCTGCTAAAGCTTAATGTGTCAATCATGGTTCTAAAATATGGCTAACGACCATGTTTTTGGCTGCTAGTCAATGATCTTAAGTTTACAGCGACCTGATGCCATTTTAGGCCGCAAGTCAACGATTTTGGGTTTACACCACCGCAATTGGGGCCAGATCAGCCACATTTCCCCACAATTTCCAGTAATGTAAAGGGTGATGACAAAACCGCACCTCAATTTAAAACCTCAATGTCCGTTATTACCACAGTAATTAACCCTCAAATATAAACTCATGAATTACCAAACTACATATATCCAAACGAAAACAATTGTATTGTTTACCTTGGGAGCACCAATTCCTTCTTGCCTCGTTTCTATCACATTGCCGTGAGAGTCTAATCTCTTTTTTATTATATCATGTTTCTGAGAGTTACACAGCAGAAGATAAAAAACATTGTCACAAACCATGAAATTACGCACGAAAAGCAAAACACCCACCTCTGCAGCTCGAGCAAAATTAAGAACAAAAATAAAAATCACTTGTTCATAATTTTAATAATACATACAACGTCTAGATGCTGCTCTCCGCTGATATCCATGGCGTCGAGACTAAGTATCGAACACGGAAGCGCAGGAAACGTGACATCAAACTGCACTTTCAGAATCAAAACGACAAAGTCCAGTTAATTGATAATAATAATTATGTAAAAACGAACAAATTAACTCGTTAATCGGAGAGGAGAGGAAGTTAGCGATTACGTTGATACGCAGCGTTTCGCCTCTGGAAGTGTCTACAACAAGCTTGGTCTCGGTGACCGAGTGGAGGTACAACCCTGGAGGCAGTGCAAACACGAGAATGAGTTTGGAAAACAAAAACGACGAAAGAAAAAAGAAAACGACAACAGAAAGAAGCGTACGGAGCTCGGAGAAGAAGAGCAGGAGCATGATGATAGACGAAGCGAGGGTGATAACGCCGCCGGAGAGCGTGCGGCTGTAGAAATCTTCGTTGATTTTAGGGTAGGCGTCGAGGTTGCGGAGCTTGCTCATTATGCCGTCCATTCTTGAATTTTCCCCAAATCAATGGCGGATCGAAAACGAAAGATCTAAGAAAAAATAAACCTAAGTTGGATTAAAATTGAATTGAGGAGAAAAATTGGTGACAATGCTTTGAAATTGAGAACACCCCGTTCAATCGAGATTCTTCGGAGGTTGGAATGGTGACGGGGCGTTTCAGATTGAATTCAATTTCCTGAAACTGCGACGCCGCTTTGGTAATCTTGTTTCAATTTTAACTCCGTGTGTTATGGTTGGGTTATTTGCCACCAATAAAATATTATTGTTGCTCCAAAAATAAGAGAAAATATTTTTGTTATTATTATTTTGTTATTTGTTTTTGTGTCTGTTCGGGTTCGGATCTTTTCCTGGCCCACTTTCTCTCTCAACTAAGTTTAGATGTGTATCTGTGTTTTTGGTTTGAAAGATACGGAAAGCGTGATAATTTGAAAAGTTTTTAGGTTAAAAATTACTTACACGTGCTTCTTTTAGTTTCCTATTTAATTTCTTTTCGCTATATGTACGCGGAAAAGAATTTTCCTTCTTTCTAAAACTTGTGCTATCTCATACAAACTTTTTAATAATTTTTCCTTTTATTGCGTTTTTAATATTATAATTCCTTCTTAATTCATCTTTCTAAAATATTGAAATCATATTCATTTAGTTTATTTAGAAAAAATTTCAATGTTAAATATGTCTTTTCCTTGTAAGTTACTTCTATAAAGATACTCGTTTAATTTTCTTAAAAATAAATTATTTTCGCATAATGGGTTATTATGTATATATTTATGTGATTTTTTTTAAAAGATAAATTTTAGTAACATGACATGTTATCTTTATGATGTATTTATTAGTTACATTATTTTTAAAATATATCTTATTTTCAATATATTATTTGATTATAAAAATATCAGTATAACTTAATATAATTAAATTATTAATTAAAAGTAGGGTTATCAAAGTTTATACAAGAACATAATTATAGCGATAAAATTAATTTTAATTTAATCTTTGTCTTTTCATTATTCTCTTATTCAATTACTAAATTAACCTAATTTATAGCTAAACATCCATTCCATAATATATATATATATATATATATATATATATATATATATATATATATATATAGATTAATTTCAAATTTTTCATGTAAAACAAAGATATAGAAGTTTACATGAACATGAGTGAGCAAACCACCCACTACTACAACATTACAAAAAATAACAAAAAAAATTAAAGTACTACTTGTGTACTATAATACTACATGGATGGTATTGTAGGATTTCAAAAGTACAAAGCACGGAAAATAATTTACCGAATTTCTTTATGATGAGAAATGCTAACAGAGCCAACAGTATGGTGTGAAACTCTAAATCCTTGACAATCTGAAGCCCCGTTCGCTTTTTGTAGTTAAACTTTTCACTTTGAATAGTTTTGATCCCTGATGTTGACATAAGTTATCCTATACACCTTCTGCAAGTCAGTTTGGCTTCTTCATTGTATTACGAGCTTTATTTAGTGAATTTTTCAATATGTTTGCACCTCGCATTTCAAAGTTCCTTCTTGTCTACATATGGTTAGTGAAAAAATAGTATATTTTTTCTATAATAAAACAAAACAAGTTAGAAGTATACCAAAACCAAGAATTTAAAATTAGCTTTAAGGTTAAAAACTTATACAAACACACACATATACCATGAACTCCGTGAATCGCATGTCTCTATTGATTTCTGAAACCTTTTTCCACGATGGTCATGGTTCAGTATAATGACTTTTGAAGATATAACTAATGACATTTGCTGCAAAGTATGAAGGCAAGAATCTACACAGATATGTAGTTATAAACACATGTTATATATAAATTTTGAACAAAACTTGCTTTCGTATGCACACCTTCTCCACCAACAACAAGTTCCCATGAAAAGAAACATGATAAATTGACAAATGTCCATATGGTACAAAACACTAAGGAATGTAAATGAAAAGAGATGTGTATGAGTAAAAATTTAGCATTTTGTGATGCAAGAGAAATTGAACCTGTCCTTCCCAATCCATGTATCAGTAAGACATTCTTCCTGAAAACCATTGTAGTTTGTAGATTTTAAAACTTTTTGTTGATGGAGTTTTAGGTCTTCATCCTTCCTTTTCAATAACTAGAAATACAGGGGGAAATTTGAAAAACTCAGAAAAAATTTTAGTAATTAAATCTACTTTCATATGTCGAGAGTGGAGAGATATGTGATGAGTATACACGTGTAAAGTTTAACTGCAATGATCTCAATTATTTATTTCCCTTATACCACCTCCAAAAATTATCTAGTGTATCTGGCTAAATATTATGTCATTCCATCTGCATTTTAACAAACATTTAATAATTGGATAGAGCATGAAGATTATGATTTTGTGGTTTGTAAAATATATATTCATGTCATGAGAGGGTTTCTTTCTCCTTTATTATAATTTTTAACTTTTTTGAAATTATCCATTCGCCTTCATTCTCCCTATTATATAATGAGTCAATGGTGTTTTACGACCCCAACAAAATTCAAAGTCTACAAATTCATCACTCTCTTAACCCACAACAAGCACACACAAAAAGAAAATATATTAAATAATGGAATACGCCCCTAACAACTTTAGTCAAAGAATAAAGAGGACAAGGTGCCAAAGGTTAGATCAAAAGCTTTCTAGAAGATTGGACCCATTTGAGTATGTTTGGGCTTTCAACCACTTGCTCAAGCCCAAATGCAACTATGGAAAAATCACTTTGGAGAACATGGAGCATCAAGAAGAAGTCCTCTAAATTGTATAAATTGTGTAGAATATTTTAGAATAATTTGGGCCTTGTATTTAAGCCAAGTAGAATATATTATGGCCTTGTATTTTGGGTCATCTAGTGTAAGATGTTGGGCTTTGAAGCCCATAAATAATGTTGGTGGTCCAAGTTAGGGTATGGGAGATGATTTCTCCTTGTGCCAATTGTCATCATCTTATGAGAGTATTGGAGTGCAAGCTAGGGTTGAGAAGCTTGTCATAGAAGCTAGGGTTAGAAGCTTGTTATAGAAGCTAAGGTTAGAAAGTTTACTCTAGAAGATAGAGTGGGAATGCACTCTATAAATAGGAGTGCATAGTGTTGTAAATTTTAAGTTTGATTTGAGCTAGTGTTATGCTGTTGAAATTTTTTAACATATTTGGCTCTTGAGCTTCATCTTTGTTAGCTTCTTTTAGAAGACTAGCTTAGAGATTCCACTAGAAGTTGGCCTCACCTCTTCCAATCACCTCATTTCACAAGTTTCACTCAACCACAACATGTCATTGCTTCCATTTCCATGAATTTTTTGCTGCTTTGAATCACTCCATTTTTGTCCACACTACACTGCATTGTTGCAACCATTGTTTGCTCCTTTTTCATGGCTTAATTAGATTGAAAACAACTGCACACAACAAGGTTTCCATCATCAAACCCAACATGCAAGTGATGAATAACAAGGAAGCAAAACAATGATGAACAGAGCTACAAGTATGTGGCGACCAACGACTATCTACGAATGTTCACAAGTGACAAGGTCCGATAGGCAACGAGTGACAAGTGGATACAATAGAAGATGTGCAACAACCAACAACAAGCAACGACTACAAATAATGATGATACGAGCGACGACAAGCAACGACTACCAGCGACGACGAGGCCAACGGTGACAAAGCACGACAACAACACAAGCGATGATGACGAGAGAGAAGAACGGACTATTGGGTAGTTCGTTTACGTATGGTTAGGGTTCTCGAGGTTTCAATTTGGGGGGAAAAATTTAAGCAGGATGAAATTTTAACCGAAAGAGAGAAATTAAATGGGAAATAAGAAAATAAAAAAAAATAAAACAATAAAATAATAATAATAATAATTAATAATATAGTGACCGATTTGGTGATTATTTTTCTATGACGATAAATTTGGTCACTATTTTGATTACTAAATTATAAAAAATAACTTTTAGTCACTGATAATAGTTACATTTTTTGTCACTGATTTCAATAACTATTTAACAATTTTTCAAGTAGTGTACAATCAAAAGTTTTTATAATGTTATACTAAGTGATAAATTCCCTTCAAAAGTGAATAATATTTTTATATAATAAAATTTTGTATTTATTATTTCACAATGTTCTTTTAAATGTTTTAAATAAGTGATTTTCTATAATAGTTTATAAAATAGGTGTGATTATTTTAAAACCCCCATTTCATTATAAAAGAAATCATAAATTTAAAATGTGATGTGATCTTAAAAAAATATTAAAAAAAATGTAGTTTTTCCATTTTTTTTTGTGTTTAATTTAGACTTACGGAAAGAATGACTTTGTCTATTCCTCTTCCACTATCCTAGGGAATGAATGAGTTTGTCTCTTCCTCTTCCACTATCTTAGAAAAGGAATGAACTTGTCTCTTCATCTTCCACTGAGTTTATATATGGGCATGTGTTGTACTCACTTTAACAGATTTGGAATGAAAGAAATTTTTGAAAATCTTGAGTGTGTCATATCTCAAGAGATGTTTCTCCTTTGCTTATTCTAGATTAGCGCTTCATAGCTTATCTCTTGATGGCACATAGGGGTTCATCAAAGGAAAGTAGAGAGTTTCTCTCTTGGGGTTTCTTATCTTGTGAGCTAGGTCACAAGTGGCAATTCATCATCTTGCTTATCTCACATATTTGAGTGGCGCAAGGTGCTTTCTAAATCCTAGCATTCATTCTTATCTTGTGGGCTAGGTCACAAGTGGCGAATCACCATCTTGCTTATCTCATGGATTTGGGTGGCGTAAGGTGTTGTTTTAATTCCTAGTATTATCTTTATTTCTTGTATTTTTTCTTTAACTGTTTTCTTTTCCAAGTTTTCTGTAAACTTTTGAAGATCACGTTCATATAAGAATTCATCTAAGAGTCACTCCTTGAAGCTTGAGTGAAATGATCCTACAACTCAAGCCTTTCCTCCATTACCATAGATGTTTCCAGATTCTGGTTTGCACTTCCAGCTTGGACATTCTGCATCAGTTGATATCAGAGCAAGGTTGGTCATAATTCGTCTTTCAATTTTCTAGTGTGTCAATTTTTCTTCAATTCTGGTTTTGTACTGCATTTTTGTTCATAGTGTTGATCACATGTTTATCATTGTTTAATCATATAAATCCTTTCAATTCGTGTGATTTGGGCTAAGTTGTTGTTAAGTGTTAAATATATGCTCGTTTTATTGGGAATTTTTGTATAATTTCATTCTCATTTGTTGTAATTTCATGTGTTTTTTATTCTGAGTAAAAAAAAAAAATCTGCAGCAAACGTTAAGTACATCCTAATTGTTTGATAAAATTCTTAAGTGTCAAGTGTTTTCTCTAATCATTATTTTTCCAGAAAATTAATGTTTGTTTTGCTTGTTTGTTGGTAGTAAAATTGTTCTTTACTACTTTCTTGTTGTTTTTTATTGTTAAATTTTGTTTAAGTCCTATGATTGTTGCACTTAACAACAATTATTGGTTATAGATTGTTTAGATTCAAGTAAAAACTTAAAGTCAGTGAAGGAGTGGTAAAAGGCAAGAGTGAAACATTAGAGAAAAAGCCATAATAGAGAGCACTATAAACGAGTGGTACATCTCTGAATGTAAACACGTGAGAAGAGTGGTGAGGTCCTATTACTTCACATTTTGATTCTTTTCTTGAAGTATGGCAGAAACACGTGGTGAAGGTAATCCTCAACTTGAGAGAGCTCAAAAATTGCTACTTGATACTATGATTATACAATTGCAAAAAATGATGAGAGAAAACAATGACGAACTCTATGAAAGAATTGAACAGATCGAGAATCAAATGAATAATAATGAAGATGATCATAATGGAGATAGGAGAAGACCAGATAGAAGGAGAAGAAGAAGCCATGAAGATGAACATAGAGAGGACAGAATTGAGGGAGTCAAAATACAAATTCCCTTATTTAAAGAGAAAAGTGATCTCGAGGCCTATTTAGAGTGGGAAATGTAGATTGAGCAATTATTTGCATGCCACAACTATACAGAAGAAAAGAAGTTGAAGGTGGCAGCAGCCATGGAATTCACTGATAATGCTCTCATTTGGTGGAACCAATTGCAAAAAGAGAGGGAAAAATATGGAGATCCATTGGTAAATACTTGGAAGGAAATGAAGAGATTGATGAGAAGGAGGTTTGTCCCATCCCATTTTCATAGGGACTTGCATAATAAGCTACAAAGACTTATACAAGGTAGTAAGAGTGTAGATGAGTATCATAAGGAGATGGAGGTGCATTTGATTAGAGCCAACATCAGTGAAGAACAGGAGGCAACCATGGCTAGATTTCTACATGGGCTGAATAGTGACATTAGAGATGTTGTGGAGTTGCAAAATTATGTTGTGTTGGAAGAATTAGTGCATCAAGCTATCAAGGTAGAGCAACAACTCAAGACAAAAGGCACCATGAAGAGAGGTTCTTCTAACTTTTACCAAATAGGTTGGAAGGACAAATCAAAGAAGGGGGGAGCTACTTCATCCAATGCATCTGTTACTACCCCTCAAAGGACACAAAATAAGTCCAATGAGGCTCCAAAGAAAACAAGAAGTAGTGATATTAAATGTTTCAAATGTTTGGGGAGAGGTCACATAGCTTTTGAATGTCCAACTAAAAGAAACATATTGGTTAAAGATTGAGAGATTGTTAGTGAATCCTCTTTAGAATCTACTGTAAAAAGTGAGGAAGAGTATGATAAAGAATTTGCAGTTAAAGGAGATTTATTTATGGTGAGGAGGTTATTGGGAAACCTTTCAAAGGAGAATGAAAGAAGTCAAAGAGAGAACATCTTCCATACACAGTGTCTAATTCAAGATAAGGTTTGTTCCTTAATTATCGATGGAGGGAATTACACTAATGTTGTTAGTTCAAGATTGGTTTCAAAACTGAATTTGGAAATCAAACCTCATCTCTGACCATATAAGCTTCAATGGCTTAGTGAAGATGGGGAGATAGGTGTGAACAAGCAAGTGAATATTTGTTTCTCTATTGGAAACTATCATGATTCTATTTTATGTGATGTGGTACCAATGGAGACAAGTCATGTGCTTCTTGGAAGGCCTTGGCAATTTGACAAAAGGGCTAATCATGATGGATACTCTAACAAGTATTCTTTTGTGCATAATGAGTGGAAAGTTACACTTTTGCCTTTGTCTCCTAGAGAGGTGTGTGAGGATCAAAACAAATTGAGAGAAAAAAAAAGAGAAAGAAAAAAAATTGAGAGAAAAAGAAAAGAAAAGTGAAAAGAAAGAGAGAAAAAAGAGTTTGTTAGTAAATGTGAGTGAAGTAAAAAGAGCTTTGCTAACAAAACAACCACTTTACTTGTTTTATTGTAAAGAACTCAATTTGAATTCTAGTGTTTCTAACAAAATTCCTAGTCGTATTGATTCTGTTTTACAGGAATTTGGAAATGTCTTTTCCAAGGAAATACCACCCAGTTTACCACCTTTGAGAGAGATTGACCATCACATTGATCTAGTTCTCGGAGTTGTATTATGCAATAGGACAACCTATAGGAGTAATCCACAAGAGACCAAGGAGATTCAAAAACAAGTGGAGGACTTAATTCACAAAGGATGGGTCATAGAAAGTTTGAGTCCATGTGTCATTACGGTGACTTTAGTGCCTAAGAAGGATGGAACTTGGAGGATATGTTCTGACTGTAGAGCCATCAACAACAACACCATCAAATATAGACATCCCATTCCCAGAAAGGTGGATAATGCTTGTCATGTGGCAGATTTGTTCTTCAAAAAGGTGGTAAGACTCCATGGATTACCTAAGAGTATTGTGAGTGATAGGGACTCTAAGTTCCTAAGCCACTTGTGGAGGACTTTATGGGATAAGATTTATACTAAACTTTTGTTTTCTACTGCTTGTCATCCCCAGATTGATGGGCGAACTAAGGTAGCAAATAGAACTCCTGCTTCTCTTTTAAGGGATGTAATTAAAAAGAATATTAAGTTTTGGGAAGAATGTTTACCTCATGTTGAATTTGCATATAATAGGACAGTTCATAGTACTACTCAATTTTCTCCATTTGAAATTATTTATGGATTTAACCCTCTAATTCCTCTTGATTTATTGCCATTACTTAACAATTTTGTTTTGAAGCATCAGGGTGGCAAGGCAAAAGCTGAATTTGTGAGGAAGTTCCATGAGAAGGTGAAAACACAAATTAAGAAGAAAGTGGAAAGTTATGCTAAGCATGCAAATAAAGGAAGGAAAAAGGTAGTCTTTGAGCCAAGTGATTAGGTTTGAGTGCATTTCAGGAAGGAGAGATTTCCATCTCAGAGAAAAGTTAATGCCAATAGAAGATGGACCTTTCCAGGTGATGGCCAAAATCAATGATAATGCTTATAAAATTGATTTGCCAGGTGAGTATAATGTTAGTAATACATTTAATGTGTTTGATCTTTCTCTATATGATGCAGACAATGAGCTTAGAGGTTTGAGGCCAGAGGCTTTCGAAGAAGGAGGAAATGATGAGGACATTCAGACCCAAGTCCAAGTTCAAACTCCAATTGAAGAATCTTTGCAAGGATTGGGAGGTCCTATGACTAGAGCAAGGGCTAAGAAGGTAGAGGAGTCATTATAACAAGTGGTGGCAACAGTCTTTGAAGCTGCAACTAAAGAGAAAGACTTAGAGGCCATCATAATTCAAAATGTACTAATAATTGAAGGCCAATAGGTGCTTAGACAATTAAAAATAAATAAATAATAATAGTGATCATAAAATATCTATGGCTAATTTTGAGACCAAGACCTTTCCCTTCTTTAGGTCTCTATTAACCACAAGGGCATTTTTATCTTTTATACTTGAGAACAAAATTGTATAAATCATTTGTGTCTGAATGAAAGAGGGATTTTTGGGTGTATTTCTTTTGAGAAGCGTGAGATATTCTCTGTTAGGGTTCTATCTTGAATCTGATCTTATCAAGAATTCCTCAGTTCTTGTGGCGATCGTAAGGGCTTATCAAATGTCAATCGTTTGTGGCGTCCATCTTTTCTTTCACTCGAATCTAATCCTTTTACTTTATTTCATTCTGCATTGTTATTTTTTTTCAGAATTTGTCCAACCTTTCTTAAATTCTTATCTCGTGTTTTACTAATCTTACGTCACATAATTAATGTTACGTTTATGTGCAAAATTGCGCACAGAGTCATATCATTTGATGTGATCTAAAAAAACTATAAAAAAAATATAATTTTTCCTTTTTTATTTTTCTGTGTTTAATTTGGACCTAGGGAAGGAATGAACTTGTCTATTCCTCTTCCACTATCCTAGGGAATGAATGAGTTTTTCTATTCCTCTTCCACTACCTTAGGAAAGGAGTGAGTTTGTCTCTTCCTCTTCCACCATGAGTCTATAGAAGGACACATATTGTACTCATTTCTACAGATTTGGAATGAAAGAAATTTTTGAAAAAATCTTGAGTGTGTCATATCTCAAGAGATGTCTCCTTTGCTTATTTTAGAGGAGTGGCGCTTCATATCTTATCTCTTGATGGCGCATTGGGGTTTATCAAAGGGAAGTGAAGAGTTTCTCTCTTGGGGTTTCTTATCTTATGAGCTAGGTCACAAGTGGCGATTCACCATCTTGCTTATCTCATGGATTTGAGTGACACATGGTCCTTCCTAATTCCTAGCATTGATTCTTATCTTGTGGGTTAGGTCACAAGTAACGAATCACCATCTTGCTTATCTCATGGATTTGGATGGTGCAAGGTGTTGTTCTAATTCCTAGTATTATCTTTATTTATTGTATTTTTCTTTAACTATTTTTATTTCTGAGCTTTTTGTAAACTTTTAAGATCACGTTCATCCGAGAATTCATCAAAGATCCACTCTTTGAAGCTTGAGTGGAACGATCCTACAACCTAAGCCCTTCCTCCATTATCATAGACGTTTCTGGTTTCTATGTTACACCTCCGCCTTGGGGAGTCCGTATCAAAATTTTTATCGATGAATACATTCAAGAACTAAATTTTAAAAACAAAGGAATTTCGAAACAAACATTATAAGATGCTTTTTTAAAACATAAATGCATTATAAAATTGGAATTCTCTAACGAAATTTAAAATAAGAAAAAATAATTAATCCCTTAACTTTTTTTATATAAATAGATATGTTAAACCTTAACTAAAAATCAAAAATTATCTCTTTTAGAAATAGGCTCCTAAAATTTTAATTTTATTTTAATTATCCTTATAATATATTAATTTACTATAATAAATAAGGTTTTTTGACAAAATTTTAGTAATCATTCTAACGACTGAAGTTTTTGATCATTTTTAACCAACTTAAATATCAATTACTCTATATTTTTTAGTAATTTCTTTTTAACCATATTCAGAGTCAGAATTCTAACCAATTATTGTTTCAACAAACAATCTGATATCATATATTAAAGGTTGCTGCAAAATGTAACTTAGTCAAATATTCAGGTGTTAGTTGTTGAAGATACTAAATTTCCATACATAAATTGTTATTTTATTATTTGTATTTACTTAGGGGGTTGGTTATTTGCAATTTGAAATTATAAGGCCCACCAACTTATATAATAATACTAATGTTGATCATTAACATGTGGATAAGAAACTTTCTATTTATACTTTTCATTTTACCAAACACACCTCCTTTTAAGTCCATGAGGGGACAATAATAAATATAATTTTGTCATTATTTATATATTATTTGAGAATAACTTTTTATTTGTCACAAATATCATTTATAAATAATAACAAAATTAAAAAATGTCACCATTAAAAAATTAATATTAAATATTTATAAGTTAATAGTTATTTATTATTAGTGAAAAATTATTAATTAATTATTAGAGGGTTAAAATATTTATGTGAATTATAATGTGTCACAATTTTTTTTATATTTAATAGAAAATTTGTGTTTAGATTTGGATTTATAATCTTTCTTTTCTCAGTCAACATTATTTTTATTTTGTCACAATAATAGTAATAAATATAAAGTTTATTAATATTTGTATGTTATTTTGTTTATTTTTATATTTGTCATAAAAATTTCATTAAAAAGTATATATATATATATATTACTCATTCATATCAAATATCATGTCATAAAATTATTGTTTTATAAAAATACTGTTTTAAGCTTGTAAAAGTAAAAAAAATTTAAGTGATTAGATTTAAGAATTTAAATATCAACTCTCAAGTCAAATACAAATAAGTCTATCATTGAATCAAATCTTTTATACTATATTCCAAGCCTGACTTCACAATGATCCATTTGTAATCACCGTACCTTGATTTCCTTTCAATCCCCAATACTTTGATCTCATTTCGATCAAAATGATTGTATATAGACTCATCATTCAATCATAACAATAATCATATAATCTCAACCATTTTAAAGCTTAAGGTGCACATGTAACCATGGTACCTTGAATTCCTTTCAACCTTCAATAAACTGGTTTTATTTCAACCAAAATGATTACATATGAGCCTATAACTCAATCATCACACATACCACACCAATTCAATCATACTGAAGTATATAGAGACATACGTAACAATGTTTTAGGTATTTAAGTGTAAGTCTAAGTCCCACATTGAGTAGAAATGAGATTGTTAAGCAACATATAAGAAAGAAGACCCACAAACTCGATGCCTTAAGGTTTTGGGTTTAAGGTGGTGTCATTCCCTTATGTGTGTTTTGGCTCAGTCCTCATTCTTGTGAGATCTCCCTGGCGTTGCACCCTTGGATTTCCCCAACAAGTGGTATCAGAGAGCCGATGGTTTGCGGCTTGGACGAGTACAGTTTGATCCCTATATCGAAAGTCTTCCTAATGGAGCTTTCAGACAAGCGTTTGTGAGGTACTCGTGTTTGAGGTGGAGTGTACCAATGTGGAAGGGACTCTCACTTGAGAGGGAGATTGTTAGGTATTCAAGTGTGAGTCTAAGTCTCATATTGAGTAGAAATGAGATTGTTGAGCAACATATAAGAAAGAAGACCCACAAACCCAATGCCTTAAGGTTTTGGGTTGAAGGTGGTGTCATTCCCTTATGTGGGTTTTGGCTCAGTTCTCATTCTTGTGAGATCTCTCCGGCGTTGCCCCCTTGGATTTCTCCAACACCATGGTACCTTGATTTCCTTTCAACCCCTAGTACATTGGTTTCATTTCAACCAAAATGATTACATATAAGTCTATAACTCAGTCATAACACATAACATAACATAACATTTCAATCATACTCAAGCAGATACATATGTAACTATGGTACCTTCTTTTCAACCCCCAATACATTGGTTTCATTTCAACCAAAATGATTACATATAACTCTATAACTCAGACATTACACATATCATTCAGTGCTCAAGGACCAATCAGACCTGCAAGAAAGACTTAAGCATTGATAGTCACATATTCAAGTCTTCTATCCTAGAATTCTATTTGAAAGTAACTAACTAGTATAAAAACAAATTACTAGCTTTCCTTACCTTAGACGAAGACCCCCAAATCACTTTCTCCAATCAAACAATGACACCAATCCAAACTCTAGGGATCTAGAACAAGTTATTCAAATAACACCAAATTTCAGTATAATCTTAATAAAGTTGAGAGAAACAACTTTCTCAACTGTTTCTACTAAGATTGATGACAAAAACTTAAAGAAAAAAATAGAACAAAAAAACTTATTCTGATTGAGATTTTGATCGGTTAGAAATATCTCTAGAATCCTTAGCTATTACAAGATATGATCAGATTCTCAAATAGATAAAGTATAAACAATAAAAATTGAGAGAAAAGGGAGAAAAAGATATGAAAGATGGAGGGTGAGAGGGAGAAAAAGTTAAAGACGAGATAGAAGGCTAAGAGATTTCAGTATTTATTAAATTTAATAATTATGAAGTATGAATATAATTTTCTACCTTCAGTCTATTACAATATCATCAATATGATTTTAAAAATTACAATAAAGATCTACGGAGGTTTTTCTTTCTATATATACAACATATAATGATTTAAAACCACCAAACCATAATAAAATTTAGGATTAAAAATTCAAATAAATCTTTTAGTTTTTTTGTTTTATTTTAAATATTATTTTATTATATTTTAATATAAAAAATAAACTGTAATATGAATTATTGATCTTTAATGAATTAATTCAAATATGTTAGAAAAAATATTTATAAAAAATTGAGAAGTTTTAAAGATGAATTAGGATAATATTAAAATGTTCATTTATAAAAATAGTAAAATTGAAAGATAAATTACAAAAAAAATAAAGTTTAATATGTTTATTCGTAAATAAAATAAAATTAAAGAATTAATTACGAAAAAGTTAAATTTTGAAATATCTGTTTAGGAGAGAATGAAGTTTAAGAGATTAAATATATTTTTTCCTATTCCAAATATGTTATTCAAGAGTGTGGAAACACCTTATAATCAAGACTTGTTCCAAGTTCAAGTTGTACCAAAGTACATAAATGAAATTTTGTATTCTTAATGCCTTTTGGATAATACGTATCAGGCAACCAAATATTATACTACTTGAATGTTTAATTTAATACACTAAAAAATAGTCATGGAAGAAGTATTTCACAATACTTTATGAATAGGTTGTCTTTTGGTACCAGCAACAAGTAATGCAAGGGTATTTTGGGAGTTTCATGTAAATTTTAAGAAAAAGAGTACTGTAGGTTGATTTTTATAAGGTGGGGGAAGAAAAGGAAATTACTTTTTGCACTTCCATTTTTGAACACACATCTTTATAATTGGATAAAATAATTGAATTGCTGCCTCCGTTTCTCCCTTCTTATATATTATCACTGTTATCATGATCTTTGTCACCGCTGCTGCATCATTATTACTGTAAAGAAGAAGAAAAGGAAAACGTTGCTGATAGAAGAAGAGAAAAAAAAATATATCATTTTAGAAAACTCTTTCGTATTCTAGAAGTTTGTTCTGAAAAATTCATCCTTTTAAGAAAACGTATTTCAGAAAATATTATATACGTTTTAGAAAGTTTATTTTAGAAATTTTATTCCGAAAAACTTATTTCAGAATGTATTTTATGTATTCTAGAAATTTTATCGTATTCTAAAAAATATAGTTTAAAATATATTTCATAAATTTTGGTAATAGTATTTGAAAAAAAAATTAGAACAAGTAATTCAAAAATCAGTTTAAAAAAAAGTAAAATAGTTATTTTAAAAATTATGGAATTGCAAGTTCAAAGGGTGCAATAAGCAATTATAGGAAGAAAAAACATGAATGATTTATGCGTGCCATGGTTTTGGACTTTAGATTTTATTAGGCACGATTAAAATAGGTTTCGGTATACCTACCTCCCTGATTAGTAAGTATATTTCTCTTTATTTTGTATTTTTTTTATTAGAGTACCTTAATTTTACAACCCCCGCTATGTATTATTCTTTAAATATTAATTTTGCATCACCTCATCTTTATTATTATTTAACCACATTTCACCATATTTTCATCATTCTTTAAATCCTATTTCTACCCTTATTAATTTTTTACTTCTATTTTCATCCTTTTTTCTTACTCTATAACAAAATCAATCTTTTTTTTTTTTTATAATTTATTGGACTTTTAAATTACCGTGTTACATGATATCTAAATATCTAATATACCTCAATTTTCTTTAAAATAAATATATGACGTCTTACATATATTTATATATAAAGATGAGATAAATACTTTGGATCATTATGCAATCAGAACGATATTAGAATAATTTTTCTTTTATTATGCAATATATATATATATATATATATGTGTGTGTATATATATATTAGAGTTTATGTGATCCATTTATAATATTAGTTCAGTCTATTATCAACTAAGTTATCAATTGTTTAGTGTTATAATCTTCATATTATTTTTTATTTAAAACTTTATGATAAGTAGAGTTTTAAAAATTAGACCATACTTTACATTTTTAGTTACTAAGTCTTTTATTATGTATAAAGGTAAGAATTCGAATTGAAAACAAACGAGCAATAATAATAGTAGGAAATTGATTTTTTTCTTTCGAAAATGATTTAAATATATTTTTTACGATCGTTTGGCATATTTAATATATTAGGATTGTTTCATCTATCGCATATGTTTTTATCAATATTATACATAATGTATTTTTTTTAATTTAACACAACTTTATTTAAAGTAAGTAAGAAGGTAATCTTGAAGCAATGTTAGACTTTTTAAGTAGTGTTTTATGTTCTATAAAAAAGTATTTCCTAAATTAACATTTGTCCATTTTAGAAAGTAATTTCTGGATTAAAAGAAATATTATAAAAAATTACTTTTGGAATTAGGCAATCATTTATTAAAGAAAATATTTTTCAAAAACTTGTTGACAAGAATGTGTGTGCCCTCTTGATGGTGGGTAGGTAGTCGAGGATGGATTGAATTGGTGGTACTAAGTCATGGAGGAAAGGGGGTTTTCGGAACTGCTTTCTATACCGCCAAATTGTATTTCGGAAAACATTTTTCAAAAGTCATTTTTACATCTCAAAATACATTCTGGAAAACACTTTTCGAAAACCAATCTAAGAATACTTTTGATATTTTAAAAATATGATGAGGTGTAGGAAGTAAATAAAAGGTGCAGGAAGCAATTGTCATAAATCAATGACAAGGAGTTTGGGATGCACCTAAAACTCAAGTTTTTGGAAAAAAAAAAAAAATAGTCAGCCCAACAGAGAACTAATGCTTTCAATACATTCAAGTTATGCAGTGTTGGTTCAAAAAATTTTTCCTACACCTCCACTGGAAAAGTAAAACTATCGTTTTATCTTCTTTATCTTTTTCATCTTCTCAATCCTATCTCTCTTCATATTCACTGGAAAAAGTAAAAATATCGTTTCATCTTTTTTATCTTTTTCATCTTCTCAATCTTATCTCTCTTCATCTTTTTGTATTTTATATTATATAATCTAAAATAGAAGAAAAATATTATATTTTAAATTATACAATTTAAAATATAAAGTTTAAAATGGTATTTTATATTTTTGGAAATATAGAGATACAGGAAGAAGAACATGGAAGTACATGAAGAAGTACCTATAAAACAAAGATAAGTATAAGAAGAGTAGAAGCCTAACAAAGGAAGAAAAGGGGATATAAGTACAACACAAGCTCAATTTTATTAAACTAATTTTTTCAATGAATTAGGCGTGCAGAAACCACACCTAAAACTATATTGGAAAAAGGACTACATCAAGATTTACTTAAATAAAAAACTTATAAAAAGAGAAATCATAATTATTACTAATGATCAATTAAAAATAAAGTTAGCTAATTATTATCAAGTCTGGATGCAAGTAAGTAAACTTTGATGATTAAATTGCCAAATAACCAATCAAATAATGGATTAAATTGTAAAATAGTTATATTTGTGTTATAATTATCTAATCAGATAAAAGTAGTACACTGTTTACTTAACATAACTAGTATTATTATTATTTTATAAATGAGTTTTTGAACTTAACCTAACACGAAATAATCAATTAAACTAATTACTTATTAGATTAAAGAAGTTAGTTAACAACTCACATACATATTTCAATATACTTCCTAATTATTCATACTTTATAAATATTATAATACAAATAACATTAATAAAAAATATTTGTGTCCAGAAATAAATTACCTACGTTCTTGAGATTCTTCCGCCAAAATTAAATAAAGAAAAGTTCTTTTAATTTTTTTTATGTTATGACAAATATAAACTCATTAATAATTGCAAGAAAAATTAATAATAAATAATATTCAATGCTAGTTTTATTTTCTTTACGTATTAAACCTAAAAACAGAAAGGACGAGACATTTTGAATATTTTTTTATTTTAGTTTTATGCCATGGAAGCTTAATACATACGAATGTGAGCTGAGAATTGAAACCTTGTGATTCTTAGGCTAAGAATATTCCCTCAACACTTGCTACCCTTTACCCTCAAGGATTCGTCATCTACCACCTTGTTTATTTAATTTCACAAAACAAATTAAGGCTTTTAATCAAGAATAAAGATTAATTTACCTAATAAAATCTTAAAGGCAAATTGGAGAATCAATTTAATTTAACCTCAATTTAAAAAAATCATAGGCAATTTCTTTTACCATACTAAGAGAATCTCTCATTCTATAGTTAAAGACTGATAATTTTAAGACATAAAATCACCAAAATTGTTGCTTTCTCTCTCGAGAAATAACTTTTTCGTACATACATAATTAACTGGGAATTGAATCAAACTTCTAGGTAAAATAGAATGCAAACTTAACCCGAAGTCCTTCAATAATTGCATTAAATTTATTTCTTTGAGGTTGTTTTTGAATTATTATATAATTGAAAACAATACCTAGCATATAACTAAGTTCACTAGCTGAGGTCTAATAAAATATACTTTAAAATTCTGAAGAGTTAATTATACATATATATTTTATAAATTTCTAAGTTCTTCGTTGAACAAAGAGCTAAGGAATTACTTTTTCTGATTCTAAAATATTTCCATAGATTTTATTCCAGTTTCAAAACAATAAAGTTTGTGCTGCCAAATAAGAAATAAAAAAAAAAAAAACTCTTCAAAGGTTTTTCCTTGTTTTTCATAAGTAAAATATTTTTACATTGATATATTTTACACATTAAGTTGATATAGAATCGTTTTAGATCATGTGTAATTAATTGACTCAGAAAACCAAAATTTTTATATTGTAAGTACTTTTGTGATTAAAAGTTAGAACTTGTAAAGGTGAGGTGCCAACCCATTGAAGCATTTTGTTTGGCATTGTGTAGTCACCAAAACTAACTGCTTCCTCGTTATGGCAACATCTGTCCCATTAGAAGAACTGACTCACTGCCCTCTGGCCGAAAGCCTCATAATAATGCTAACTCACTCCCTCATATCTTTGTATCTTTTAATTCACCTAGTTTTCACTTTCTATCTTTCATAACTACCACCTTTCTTTTAAGAACCTAGCTATTTGCTCCCTCTAACACCAGCAAGTATTCATAATTCCACATAATCCTAATATTCAATGCAACCACTAAGCACACTATTATTTCACATTGTACAAAATTAACGCAAAAGTAAGATATAAAACTCATAAATGGATTGGTATATTCTTTCCATAATGTTTAACAAACTATTTGTTGATTCGCTAATTATTGTTGTATGGAGAGTGATTAAAAAAAAAAAAAAAAAAAAACAAAGAGGATAAAAAAAAAAGGGAAAAATAGTTTTTTTTTTAAATGGGGACATACTAAAAAAATGAA
>Ga0099825_1001199_pt1 | contig 32330 bp, 18 predicted proteins | sample SiratroredBW_FD_76838 | JGI IMG/M metagenome (GOLD analysis project Ga0099825, IMG submission 76838) | Root nodule microbial communities of legume samples collected from California, USA - Siratro red BW | ecosystem: Host-associated > Plants > Roots > Nodule | place: USA: California | collected...
CCTTGGAAAGCGGATCACTCATGAAGAGAGATTCCAAATCCCTCGAATTCCAGCAGTGGTTGAGCTCTGCATTCAAGCTGGTGTTGAAATTCCAGACTTTCCCACAAAAAGGAGAAGAAAGCCTATAATCCGTGTTGGGAGGAAGGAATTCATCGATGCTGATGAAAGTGATCTACCAGATGAGGTCCCTGAGGGCCCTTTAAAACCATTACTAGCTGAAATACCTGATGCAGAAACAGTTGCTCCATTGGACAATGAACTAGTCCCTCTTGCCGAGGAAACACTTGAAGCATGGGAAGGGATGAGAAAGGGTGCAAAGAGACTAATGAGGATGTACAATGTAAGGGTATGTGGATATTGCCCAGAAGTTCATGTGGGTGCCCGGGGTCACAAAGCTCAAAACTGTGGAGCCCATAAACACCAACAACGTAATGGGCAGCATGGTTGGCAGTCTGCAGTTCTGGATGATCTGATTCCACCTAGATTTGTGTGGCATGTTCCTGATGTAAACGTGCCACTGGATCGAGAGCTTAGGAACTTTTATGGGCAGGCACCTGCTGTAGTTGAAATGTGCATTCAGGCTGGTGCTGCCTTACCAGAACAATATAAATCCACCATGCGCCTGGATGTGGGAATCCCATCAACTCCCAAAGAAGCTGACATGGTGGTTTGAGAAGAAGGTGATTATATACAAACCCCAACTTTTGAATATACTGTAATTTGTAACAAACTGAATGCAATGGTAATTTATTTATTTAGGAACTAGAATAGCATCATCTTGGTTATTTCTTCAGAGGTATCTTTTCCATTTAGACAAACTTTGTGACATTTTTTATATTCAGCTTCCAATAATCACTAATCTAGGAGCAACTATCACTACTAAAAAGGATTTTTTTTTAGGGAAATAGTAGTTTGAGACTACTGTTCCAAAAAACATTCTTATGACACTAATTTATATTAATAAAATATTATATATTAATAAAATAATAATAGTTTTTAGTGTTAAATGGGTGTGAATGACGAATACTAGTGTTAAACTAACATCACCCTTTTTTTTTATACCCTTTTATGAAAGTTAGCAAAAGTTTAACAGTTAATTTACTTAAATATGCAGTTGTAAAATTATAATTTTAAAAGTTAACTCGGTTACCAAAACTATATAGTATCAATGTTTTAGATTAGATTTCAGTATAATTGATGAAAAAATGTTTTTTACGTTATCACTTTACAGAAATTATTTAAAAACTGATTTAATTAAAAACATGGTGAAAAAAATTATAAAAACTGAAATCATCATTTTACCTTCTAAAATGTTACAAATCTAACTGGTTATCTTATAAAAATTTGGAAGAAGAACTACTAAGTTTCACTTTTTGGGTTTCTGTCTAATTGAATTTTTTATTATTTTGTATTGAGTTTTACAGTTCTATATACTTGTAATTCGTCTCTTCGTTTATTACAACGTTTTATAAATCTTTACCACATTATTCTTTACCAACAAGATGTTTGTATATTATATTTGTATCCAATTGCTATTATAGTTTCAGAATGTAATTATTTTAAAAATGGAAACAAGTTCCATGCTTCTTAGAGGGAATCTCTTGAAAAAAAAAAATTGAAGGATGGCTGCTTATGAGTAACTTTCAAGTTTAAGAATGTAGTATGTAGAGCCCGTTTTAATTTTAAGTTTAAGAATCAAATTATCGATTTGAAAATACATTACTAAAGCCAAATTGGGTCCAAAGTAAACAATCAAAACCATGATCTCTAAATATTTTAACTATCGAAGTTGTTAAAGGATTTTGCTATTTAATATTTTAACCAATACTTTAAGGATACCCGTACCTTCTTTTCCTTTTATTACATTTAAAAAAACATTATTTGTTTATCACTTTAAATTTTCAAAGACTATATTTATTTGTTTCTCATTCATATCAAAAATAGAAAAAATAAAATGGTAAGTGAAATATCAGAAAATAAACAAGAAAACAAAGTAATTTAATTTATGCGTATTTATCACAATAAAAATTTTCAAATGGTAAAAATTAAGTAGTTGATGATGTCTATTCAGAAGTATATATTTATAACAGTTAACAATAAGGATTGAATATTATAATTGTTCCATTGTATAATTACAATAACTAGTAAAAAATAGATAATTTTCATAACTACTTTACATATTTTATTATAAATTTATTCTTTATATTTTTTTTTGATACTTTTTCTGGTGTAATGATAGTTATATCTAATTTTTAATTGCATTTATTATTATAAAAAATGTAGACATACAATTCTCACGCCTGAATTTTCACTAATGGCTATAATATAAATTCCTACTGGATGTCTACGTAAGAAAATTTACAACCAGTGTATATAATATAAAATAAAAGAAATACTTAAATAATTAAAAAACATTATCGGGAAAAAATTATTTATTTTTACTAATATATTTGTTAGTCGTATAAATATTTTATTATTCAATTCCCAAAGCCAAAGAAAGAGGTTTTATGTAGTGTTCAGTGACAAGCCGAAGGAGTTCGACATTATTACAACGCTTTATGCTTGCAAATTAAACACTAGACTGCAGGAGAACTTGACAGAATGTTAGCTTACAAAGAGTGGTTCAGGCTCGACTTTTCGTCTAATCCTGAAAGAAAATTTGACAGAAAAGCACGTGTTTAGCAAAATCCACCCAGAAGTTTGGACAGATAAAAATTCCAAATTACTATCTACAGTAGCCAGGGTCCACAGTAAGTCCACTTTATCATAAAACAAACATTTCTTTTGCACTTCCAAGTGTCAATTATCGGGCTCAAGGAAGACTTAGCACTGATGGTACAAGCAAAAGTCCAAAGATGTTATATCTCATCTTAAAACAAATTGACATTAATAGTTAACCAACAAATATTCAAGCAGCAATACAAGAATAAAGGCAGATGATGTTAGACTTCCGAACAAACTCTAACAGAAGTAGAAGGCAAAGAACTTAAAATACAGACTCGGGAAAGAATCAAGCTGGTCAAAATCTAAGAGATTCGGTCAAGGCAAAGGTTAGTGTTGAATTGTTAATATGATCAAATAAATAAGAAAATATCTTTCAGTTAATACAAAAATTTCTGTTAGAATCTCCCATCAAGTAGAGATATAAACAGGTTTTAATATACAAATGAGTGCAAACTTTACCTTACATCAGTTTTAGGATGGTACCAGAGTCTATATTAACAAGATTTGTTGAACTTATTGGGATAAGGAGTCTATGTTAGAGATCAACATGAAATATAACCAAATTACAAGATATAAGTGGATTTTTAGAGGTTGATTTAAAGTCCACTTTCCCAGACTTCCTAATAAATGGCAACTAAACTTGATAGAAAAGAGAATAAAGAGAGGGAGTGGAGAGTATATTATCGGAAGAAACGTAGAAACTAATATAGCCTTTAGTTGTTTGACAGCTGTATTAGCTCTTTGGCAGCTGTTGCGATTAGGGGGCTGAGGTTTCCATGTGGAAAACCTTTATATTCTGTTGTGGGGCATGTTCGAGGTAGGAAGGATTGTAGTTCTGTGAGAGGGTATGCCCTGTAAAAGGACAGTGTACTCCCTTTGTTTGTATGTGTTTTGGGAGGTTCCAGAGGAATAATACTTCTTTTAGAGATCTGTTTTTGCCAATTCTCTTTTGTATCTCTCCTTCTGTTGAAGGATCCCTATCAAATATAGGTTTTACCTGCCGGATCCAAAGAAGGGAGAGTCGTGGAAAACAGATTGAGTGCTTTGGAGAGATGGGTTAGTAAGCAAGAAAAGGTGATCACAGAAATGAAGACAGATGTGTCCATTGTTAAAGACAATCTTCCGGAAGAACTCCTTCAAGACATTAAGAAAGGTGAAAAATATTCAGACAAGGGTCGATTAATGATGAAGACACTCGGGTGGAACGATCCGATGCATGGAAATAGAAATTATGAAGATGAGCAGGATACTATGAGAACATGGACGTAAAGAGTGGATCTGCCAATGTTTGAGGGCACTGATCCATTAGGATGGATTTCATGAGTCGATAGGTTTTTTGAGGTTCAAAACGTTTCCCAGACAGAGGGATTGCATTTGGCTCTGATTAGCAGGGAGGGGAACGTCAGTCACTAGTTCAAGTTTTGGTGCTAGAAAACCAAGAATCCTCCTTGGGAGGAATTTGCAAGAGCACAGCACCATCTTCGAAAATTGGCCGCGATAAGACAACAAGAAAGGGTTAAAGACAATATTCAAGAATTTGAGATGTTGGTTTCACAGGCTCCTCAAACTACTGAAAAGCAACTGCTGGGGTATTGCTTAGCAGGACTACATACAAGTATTAGAAATCAGGTTCGAACTCATGACCCCAAAGATTTGATTAGAGCCATGGAAATACCTAGAGATGTGGAAGATGCTGTACAAGAATCGCGTCCAGCAAATGGATTTGCATTTCAAACTAACCCTTCCAGTTTCCAGTATCAAGGAGGAGGAGTGGTAGTATAAACCTGCCATATCCAGAGTATATTAGGAGGAGAGACGGGGAAGGTGTTTTCACTATAGGGGTGCTTAAAATCCTGGACATTGTTTCCCTGAGAAGAACTTAAGGGTCATTATCTTGGCTGAAGATGAAGACCCCGGGGAATTAGTGGGTGGGTTGCAGGCCAAATGAGGTTGAAGAAGTCATTGAGGAAAGGCAGCCGGAAGAGTTTGATAGAGAATGTCAGCACATGGATCTATCCATTTTCTCTATTGGACGAATGACGCCAAATCAAACTATGAACTTACAAGGAAAAGTGAACAAAAGGTTTGTTTTGGTTTGGTTAACAGTGAGGCTAGTCACAACTTTATTTCTGCTGATCTAGTGCCGTTGCAGAGTTTACAAGTGGAAACTACCCATCCTTACAGTGTTCGGTTGAGGCATGAACACCAAAAACAGACCCAAGGGTGTTGTAGGAATGATGGGATGCAGATATAGGAGAATATATGGTTAAGGAGACATTTTTTCTTTTCAAATTAGGATGGGTGGAAGATTTTAAGGGTAGGTTGGCTGGTGACTTTGGGAGACGTGAGGGTGAATTGGAAGACCTTGTCTATGATTTTCTACGTACAAGGTAGGGATGTACAGATAAGAGGGGATCCATCCTAAGCTAAGAATTTGGTGTCTCCACGAGCTTTGAGAAAAGAAACAGGCATAGAAGTTGTTTCCATGTTTTGGGGAATGCAAAAACCAGTTCACCATATAGCAAGGGAAAAAAATAATCACTTGACTGAGACATAGTGGAAGGCTTTGAGACAGGTTTTAAAGGATTGTAGGGGAGTTTTCAATGAATCTAAAGAGTTGCCACGCTATATGGAAGTTGATCAGATGATCCCCATCAAGACCGGACAGACCCTATCAATGTGAAACCATATTGGTACCCACATTTGTTGAAAACTGAAATTGAAAAACAAGTTGGGGAGAAGCTGAACTCAGGAATCATTAGGCCTACTAACAACCCTTATTCCAGTCCTGTAATTGTAGTCAAGAAAAAAGATGGAAGCTGGAGAATTCTGTTGATTATTGTGCCTTGATTAAGGCCACTATCCCAGATAAATTTCCAATTCCAATTATAGAAGAGTTCAGCATTTGGATGAACCAATACAACAGGTTTTGGTTCAATGGTAGATCGGGACACAACTAAATGAGAAGATGTCTCCACAATGTGCAATCAATTTCTGGACTTAACCTTGGAGACAAGGTTCTTTCAGCTAGGAGAGATAATGACAGAAAAGAGAATAAAGAAAGGGAGTGGAGAGTATATTATCCAAAGAAACGTAGAAATTAATATAGCCTTTAGCTGTTTGATAGCTATATTAGCTATTTGACAATGTTGCGGTGGGGGGCTGAGATTTCCTTGTGGAAAACCTTTGTATTCTGTTGTGGGGTGTAGTTCGAGGTAGGAAGGATTGTAGTTTCGCGAGAGGATATGCCCTGTGAAAAGGAAAGTGTATCCCTTTGTTTGTGTTTTGGGAGGATACGGAGCAATACTTTTGCCAATTCTCTTTTGTATCTCTCCTTCTGTTGAAGGATTCCTATCAAAACTCCTAAAGATGGAAAAGTGCTAATAAACAAATTCTATCCATGATCTAAACTCACCAATTTTCTGGTGCCCATTTGCAGCCGACTGTATCCACCACATGCAAGCTGTACGCATGTCTTGATTTTGGAGACTGGTTTTCAAAGCTGTCACTCATAGAAAAGCATAGAAGGATTAATTATCTGGAAGACACTTCAAAAGGCAAATTGCTTTCTATACTTCATGATATACTCATCATCCAGAGAGAATAGTTTTAGCAAACCTTTGGTGGATAAGATCGCCATGGATGACAACCAAAGAACCAGCTTTTACTTCAATAGGAACAAAATCCTTTTGATCATATGATGGTGAAGGTCGATCGAATTTGACACCATTTTCATCTCTCAAGAACCTTCTAACAAGCCCGTCTATAGCAAACATAGAGCAAAAAAGATTAGAGCATATGAACCAAGCAAAGGACAATGATCCAGGTAAGAAATAAACCAAAAGGTACAAAAAGGTTACTTTTGTGAGATCCAGGAATTGCCCAAAGGCAACCATTTATTGTGTTTGCATCTTCTAGGGCCAGCCACAACCCTGTGCACGTTTGTGGTTCTGTATAAAGAAACGAGTTATCCTGGTGTGGCACTACTTCACCCCCAATGCCTGGTTGCTGATGATTAAAAATTCATGAACAGTTAATAGTAACCAGGCATCAAATACTTCTATACCTAGATATGTGGCCATATAAAAATCGCACAGAACCATATCCACAAATTTATTCTGTCACGTTTGAAACATCTAATACCTAAAACAAACAAATTCTTACATAAAATAAACAAGAATAGCAGCTTCCATCAATCAGTTAACTGAGGAATGTATATAACTGAAGTAGCTAAGATGAGGCTAAAAGAAACACAAGGTTCTGCTCATTCATTTTAATGCATTTTAAATAGAAAAGTCAAAGCATGTATATGAAACACCCGTAAATATGTTTTAACCACGTATGAGAAAAATGAGTGGGTCTTCGAAAAATGAGTGGGTCTTCAAGTTCAAACCGCAGCAATATTAAAATAACCATCCCAAAATACATCCATCCAAAAGACCACAAAATAATATCAAACTCAGAAGTATGTAAATAAGAAACAAACTAAAATGGTTAATCAAAAGTATACTTCAGTAATTTTGAATATCACCAATACCTACATTCAACATTCATTAAAAAATAAACAAGATATATGCCCTTTTGAAGAGATATATAAGTTATATTCTCAGGTGAATAACTCAATACCAAAATTTTCTATGCATTAAACCACTATAACACAACAGTTTTTTAAGCATCATTCAAGCATTTGCCAGTTTGACTGCAAATTAAAAAATCAAATGACACAGGTAACAATATTAAAGTAGAGAAAGTGCATTTTCCAAATTGGAGAACAAATATAAGAACCAAATCACACAACTCCCTTACCCCTCAAACCAGGAAATTAGATGAATATATATACTCTACCTTCAACCAATTCACATATCTACTGCTCATACATAATGCCACAACATATTAAAGTATTGAACCTGAGTTATTTCAACTAGATTATCAGCAACTAGATGTCACAGAGAAGCAAAACTGTACCTTAAATATATACATAGACTGCATGACTACAGGTCTCTTGTAACCTAAGGAGTACATCAAACTTGAAATTTTCTCAGAAGAAGAAAACTTCTTGAATGCCGGCTCAATCTCGTGAAGAGCTGCACAAATCAACAGCATACCCAACAGGAAATTGAATCAGTTTAAAAGGAACAATGCTAGTCTCATTTCACCAGCACAACAGCACAAAACCAAGACAGAGATTCAATAGTAATGAGATATGAGTCAAACTCACTATATAAGAGACCTGATATACCACTTACTAGGACGACAAAGGATTTATAGGTCTTTCTTATATATAGTTCAACTTTGTTATTTCAACTAACTACTAAACTTGGAACTCAAACTCATCCTTGTATTCCTAGCATTTTGAACTTCAATTCAACCCTTTATTTTGTGGATTATTAAAGTAAAACTCTAATTCAGATTGAAGTACAACAACAACGGCATAAAAGAATTGCATTGCATCTAAGCTTTATTTCTACTAAAAAAGTTAGATAAATTATTAGAGCACAAAAGGCTCACCGTGGCCAACTTTATTGAGAGATAGTTGCTTGGGCTGCTTTAGTTTACCATCATCACCAAATGCTTTTTCTACCAAAAGTAAAACAGAAGAAAGATTAAACTAAAAGAAACCTATTTTCTCAAAAACTGAAAAGATTAGTTTGCGTTCATACCCTCAAAGAAGAAAGAAATCCTTTCAACGCTATCAAAAAAGTAATCATCAGTCGACTGTTGCTGAAAAAAAAAAAAAAGAGCAGGAATAAGGAAAGAAAAAATATAAAAAGATAAAAAGTCCAATTTTAAAATGAAAACCATAATGAAAACGCAAAATGTTAGAGGTAACCTGGTTCTTGGTGGAGAAAATAGAGGTGGTGGAAGAATAATCAAAGTCATCCACCAACTGCTGCATCCTCTTCATCATGGACTCGATCTCATCGCCACTCGCAAACGATTCAACGACAAGATAACCTGAAAATTTGAGATTTGGTTGGTTGAGGTTAGGAATTATGCTTAAGACGACCAAAAAGGGTACCTTGAGAGTTGAAGAATTGAAGCTGTTCGGAAGTAAGCATAGCCATCTTGTTGTGATTTGCTTTGCCGCTGAATCTTAAAGATATTCAACGTTTAATGTTGTTGTCGTAATGTACTTGCTTAAGTACCGATTCAGTACTGTATAGGATTCACTCTCTTTTTGCCTAGTCAACCTTGTATCATTTATCTCATCTACTCCTTTTAAATTTAATCTAATATCATATCTTGTATAATTTTAAACGTTTTTTATTTTTTCAAACGTTTTAAATACATTTTTTTTTTTTTACATTCATAGTATCATGCACAATTTATTTTAATTCACTTTCTTTCCTAGATTATGTAAAAAGAAATTGAGAATTCATGGGATGAGACTAGGGATGACAACTCACAGGTGAGTTTGATTATTTGGTCATCATCCTCAAACATAAATTTTTTTCCTCATACATGTTCAATTGGTATAAACTTTTTTATCTTTATTCGCGTCCCATCAGATTAATTAAATATTTTCTTTCATAAAAATGAAAATTATAATAAAAAATATATAATATTATTAAATATTCAATATTAGAAAGATATATATTTTATTTTCTCCGATATCATGAATAATTGTGTTCTAAAATAACAATTGTTGTTTCTCAAATAATATTTAATCAAAAGTGATCACCTTCACTAATACTCAATCTTAATTATAAATAGTTATTATTCAAATAATATTTTGTCAATCTTAATTTAATAATACTCAATCTTAACTATAAGTAGTTATTATTCAAATAATATTTTATGTCAATCTTAGTTATAAAAATCTTAATTATAAGTGATTTTTATTCAAATAATATTCTATATTTAGTTAAAAATTGTTGCAGTTTAAATAATATTTAATTTTAGTTAAAAATAGTTGTAATTTAAATAATATTAATTTTTTGTCATCTGTAATTTAAATAATATTCAATTTTAGTCAATAACAATTGAAAATAAATAATATTAATTTGTATCTTGCAACAATATATTTAATTTTAGTTAAAAATAGTTGTAATTTAAATAATATTAAATTTTTGTCATCCGTAATCTAAACAATATTTAATTTTAGTCAATAACAATTAAAAATAAATAATATTAATTTGTATCTTGCAACAACAGAAATTCAATTCAGTTAACTGTAAATAAATGGAATATAATTTTTGTTAACAGAGGAACCAATTATTTAATTATAACTAATTTTAGAAGGATAGATTTAGTTAATAAATTTTAAAAAGTGTTTTACATTATATCGTGTAAGTGTTTTACATTATATATATTGAATCTGGTTATCGTGTTTTATAAGGAGAATATTGTCACATATATTACTAATATGGCCCTTGATAGTTATTTCTTGAATAAATGGAGCGTAGATTATTAGTACAGACTTAGACTGTGGGTCTGATTTTAAAGAGTTTCAAGAGTTTATGTACTAAAAATATAAAGCCTTAAGAATAAGTCTTTAAACCTCTTTCAACTTTGCATCCAATCATATTCTACGTAATTTTGGAGCATACGAGTAGGGTCCACTGGAGAGAAAATATTTTTTAGGAAATGTTATGTTGTGTGATTATATGGAGGATATTTTTGGTGCAGCAGTAGTGTGATCTGGCATGAAATATGAATAGTGAACTAATTACATTCACTGGTATCATCACTAAAACAATGGGGCACCAATGAAAAAGAATAACAAATGCGTACAACCAGCCATACACCTACTAGCTAACAATGGGGGCCTCAATATGAGGGTAAAGAAAATACAAAATTAATAGCATGGCGGGGCAAAGTGAAAAAGTGGGAAAAAAAATCTAAAACGGGAGAATAAAATAGTATGGCGGGACACCCTGAATTTAGTTAAATGTACAGAGAGCATGCTACAGCCTTGACACATGAATATCGTACTCCAGGTAATGTACAGGCAGGGTGTGAAGGAACACGAGTTTGTCCTCTGGCTCTTTAAACAACTTGTTCCATACCGCAGGTCCTCATTCCTATATCAAACAGCTCTGTCAAAGTTCTGGGTGAGATTCCTGCAAAGGACGGTTGCCATTCTCTCTTCTCAATTGGCATCATGTACAAAAAAGATGCCACTCCCTTGAAATTCAATCCAAATATATAATCAGATCAAAGAGACCTTCTACAAAATCCTTTGACCGACGAAAACGGAGTGTGCCCTCCCACCACATGGTAAGGGTAAAAAAATGAAACAATCACAATATCAGAAATACAGTCAGCAGCAAGGCATGCTCACAAAATTGTTGGTTGCGGAAACACCCATCGAATTCTGAGTATATCAAGTTGCCGATGAAGATCTTGAATCATCAGTTCTATTGGCACGGCACATACAATCTGGGCACGGAAAGCTGTATATAGAATCATTCGGTCTTTTGAGCTCAACCCCCTTCGAATCGCTATGCGACCTCATGCTCAGCAGTTGACGCTTAAGACTTTTCCATCTGGAAAGTAATCAAAGTAGATCGGGGGTATTTAGATACTTTCTATTAAGCAAAAAATATTCAACATTTTTACTGAACTACAAGCCTCATTGAACACAATCAGAAATCTTTAGTGTCCTAACTCCTAAGAAATTAATAGCAGAATAATCAAGCGATATGGCTCTTCAAAAATAAAACTAAAAGAGAAATGCAATCCAAATTAGCAAAGCTTCATGTCTCTTAACATCTTCCTTTGACTCGGTCAATTAGAGCACGAGTACATCTGGCGAAGTTGTAAATGCAAGAGTATTATAAAGTAGCACAATTCTTGTATAAAGGATAGCTCAGTAGCCTAATTTACCAAATAGTTTTCCAAGTAAATTTTCTCCAGTCCAATATAATAAAAGCATATTTTCTTCAAAATAACCTTGTCTTAGTGTTAGTGTCACTTCTGCCAAAATTGTAAATATAATTACTTTCAATATCAACAAAGGGGAAGGGGAACTTTTTTGTGCAGGGAACGCCTCTAATTTATTGTATCCTCAAAAAATTGAACGGAATAACAAAACATACCCTATATTGGGATTATCAAACAGTAATGCCAACTTCCGTTTATCAGGTTTAATTGTCTTAGCATGTCCACCATACAAGTATCTTCGGTGACCCAGTAGAAAATGAGGGAAGTTGCCCCCCTGAGTTGTGACAAACACCTCACTGTGAAGACAAACAGTGTAATCTATAGCAGCCATCCTGGAAGAATAATTCTAGAAGAAGTAACTAAAGTCAAAATCATAGCACTAAACCAATGAAGTGGTCAAATAACATAAGAGTTCAAATGTAAACCTTAAATGGTGCAAGCTCCTCTTCAGAAGCCAGGGTCTCCTTAGAATGTAGATTAGGAAACATTTGGAGTAGTGGGGCCATAGTTTTCTCAGCATTATATATTTTCCCAGATGCCAAAAAGATAGATGTGTTCCTCGTGAAACCCATCCCCCTCAGCATAAGGCCAACCTGAAGAATTGGATGAAGGCATGGATTGTAAATAAAACAAATGAATTAGAAAAAGACATGAACAAGTTTGCTGCATAAGGAGCACCTTAAGAAATTTGGAAATTTCTAACTAGACAAACAACTTCCCAAATGAAAGAAGCACTCCCTGAATATTTTATTCCTCTTCACACAGACTAAAATCATTTAGAGCTTTAAGCAGACTATTACCTCTAATGGGGTAAGGGGACACTTCCCATTGATCCTGATTGCTCCTGGACGAATAACTCGTCCAGGTTTTGTAAATTTCCCTTTCCAACCTCTTTCTCTAGCCGCAATCATGTCTTCTCTCTCCTGTTTTCCACCATCGAAAACACAACAAGAGAAAGCAACCATATCCTGCCCATGGTAAAGAATGTGCATCAGTTGCAACAAAGGCTAACATGTCAACCTTCATAATTAATAACATTCATATCTGATCAAAACAAACCTCTTCAAAACGAAGATGTACGGAGACATATTTACCACCATTAATGGCACTGTGTTTTCTCATTCTTTCAACCAAAGTTTCACCTATGGACAATATAGGACTTGAAAACCGTAAAGCCTGATAATTTGCTAAGCATCTAAGCCGCTGGACAACTGGAGGAGCATCAAATGACAATCTATTTGCAAATGGTGAAATCCTTATAACCCTACATGAATAAAATTCAATTGAATATCAAAGCCTCCTTATATCAAGACAATAAACATATTTTGATGATAACAATTTTACAGTAAAAAATTATCTATTGCTTGATATGTCCCAACCAAATCAAGTAAAGATGGAACCTCATTGTGATAGTTAAGTCATATAATATAAGACTCTTCCTCTCACAACACTAATCCAAACAGATAACTGGCGAGAAGGAAAATATATACTTAGTAAAAGATTTTGCTAATGATACCCAAATACATGGGCCCTTTACCTTCCTTTCCTTGACAGAAAACAATGAAAGAACATCAGCTCAAAACATAGTCATAGTTCCTAGCTGAGAATGAAGCCAAATATATCATACAACGGACAAGAGGCAACCTTATGAACAACTTCATACTCTGGTATACCTTGGACAACTAACAATTACTCCAAATTGTTTAATGATAACTACTCATAACAATGAGAATAAGGAAATAATTTACATAACAAGATCATAAACTCACTTTTCTTCAAGTAACTTAGGGAGTACCACATCTCTGTAATACTGAATAGATGACCATGCCTTGATCCTGAAATTGTGAACGTTTGTCATGTTGCTGCCAAATCTTTCCATTAGGTACTCAGGAATCTTGTCAACCACCCGCACATCATTTTTCAAGGCATTCACAAAAAATTCTTCATCATAAATGTCCCTGAATTTGCTGGAAACATGAAGCATTGCATATATGTAAGTTTAGACTGTTTCAAACTGACTACCTTGATCAAAATCATAAAAGCATCAAGACACTCATTGCAACCAAGTTTATAAAGTACTACTATAAATGCATAATACTCCATTTGACAAAACAGCTTACTAATATCCATATTCAACATTGGAAAAGGATGTTTCATTTATTAACAGACAACCATTAACAAAGATATTAAGATTTCACCATTTAAATGTTTCTACAACTTAACTGACATGAAAGAAAATCTTAGCTAGCAGTTTAAAATGACAATCTCTCAGACACTTTGGTAATCATATTTTCACAATACAAATTAAGTGCATCCAACTTCATTATAAATTTATAATATCTCTTGTTGGATATAGGTTTTCCACCTTTCCTGTTTTGGAGGATGTGTCATTCTCTAGTAGTTGTAGTTCCCCATATCTCTTTATAAACAATTTTATCTTTCAACTTTTTTTAAAAATAGCATGAGAAATGCACATAACATAATTGGATTAACAGTCTACGAGGTATTATCGTAGAACACTAGATTTTCCTAGTTCAGAAAAACTTAATAGATAGCATAACTAACCTAGGGTCTTTCCATATGCTATGATAATGAAAATTGGGGATCACGAGTGTAGCATTGAGATAGCCAGCCACCGCAACCGCATTGCATACCTATAAAAAATTGATATCATTCACAAAATGAGTTGAGTAAAAGCACATTAAGCACACTTTGAATATAAGGAAAAACAGAATGTACAGAAAACACTTACGGATGTCCTCTGCTGATTTAAGCCACCATTAGCCTCCACATATATGTATCCATTTGATTCAGGTAAGCCTATCAACAACATAAGAAATGTGCATTCATAGTTAACCCAACACAGAACACTGCAGAAGATACAGACATGATTCCGCACACACACAGCAATGAGCAACACCATCAGAGGCATTCTTACAAGAATGGTCCACTTTATAAATTAAAGGCAACTATGCTTCAACAAAAGATTTTACTTCCCAATGTTTTGTTATTTAGTTAGAAAAAAAAAAATTATTAGATATAAGAAAAAAAATAAAGGGTAAGAAGTTGAAAACAGAAAAGCCTAAACATGAAAAAAAAAAGTCTTTAAAGACTCAAGCATGTAGCATGGCTTCCAATCTCCAAATAACAGGAAGAACAAGACCCTGACAGTTGAAACAACTGGAGCAGAACACCCTAGCGATGACAGAAACATAGTTTTGAGGTAAAAAGATGTCATGAACCATCTGTCAGAGAAGCTTAAGCTGGTTAAGACACGTCAATGTTTTCTATTATATCTCAAGCATGCCCCTCAGACAAGAGAGGGAGCCAATAGGCTTAAAAGGGGGATAACTACATGATCACCTACCTCGTATCGTACTTAAATTCAACTTTTATGAGAATAATAGGAGCAGCAAGGATAAAACTCTAGAAAATCTGGTATAGAGGACTGATACCGTATTAGATATAAATTGGACCTAACTCAACTCCCAAAGCTAACTCCAGAAGAAGGATTGCCCAAAACCTTTTAAGGAGTATTTTGGCCATTTTCTGAGTTAAATGTAAGGCAACTTAACACACACCATCACACCTAGAACTGGGGCATCTGATGCATGAAGTTTGCAAGTCTAGACATCTATAGGTGGCCCTCAACATCAAGACTAGATGGAATCGCATGCCATGTCATGGATGGCTTTGTGTCATATCTCTAACAAAAGATATCCTAAAAAATGCAAACATTAAACTGCAACCAAAGGAACTAAATGAGTATCAACAAGGAATAGAAAAATCAATGAAACCAAAAGCACTAACAAATTATACACCGGAACAAAAAAATAAGACAACAAGGAAAATGTCATCATTTATTGTCCATCAGTGGAGATTATATTATACCTTCATAAGATCTGTTCACGCATGGAGTCCACTCACCACCTTTATAGGGAGTCTTCCATATTGTTGATATCTGAAAGGAAATTTACGAGCTTGTCACTGAATGTGTCCTTCTAGAACCAAAAAACAAATTTAACCAGGAAAGTATAAAGATTTGTAAAGTACTGTGGATGAAACCAACAAAACGACCCAAATTTTGCAAGTATAATAATTAGAAAAGAAAGATGCATGGTCAGAATCAAATTTCTTGAATGATCATTATAAAAGACAATAAAGAAATTATCCTTACAAGAACTAAAACATATTCATAAAACATTTATAATTTTAGCCTCCAGCAGTGAAGAAAGATTTAAAATTTTTAGAAGAAAATTTTCTGACCAATATTACAAACAAACATTAAATTCTAACAATATAAGCTCACTCCACTCCTAGCTTATTGGTCAGTTGATATCTTCTCAAACCACGGAAGTATGAAACATTGCAGACTGCCTTTTACAAAATATTACCAACAAAAGTGAAATTCGGTCCAAATGAATGCATGAATTCATAAGCATATCAATAAAGGAATCCCTTTTCTTTATTTTGGAAATGATTATTATCATCCCAAAGGAATCCCTTGGAAGTCGGGCGTCGAGATTAGTTTGTTTTTAAAAAAAATATGTTAGGTCAAGTTGACATATATGCAGCACAACGAATACAATCTCGGTGAACAAAACTCCTAAAACGATATAACCCCCAACACTCTCACAGATAACTCAACAAGCACATTTGACCATTAGAACCAATTTTCTCTATTCAAAATCCGCAATCATGCAGTTGTAAAGCATTTGGCCAATCGATCACTCACATTACCCTAGTCTCTGGATTTAGACCTGCCAAACAATCTGACTATTAAACGCATCACAAAGCACAAAAGCTCTTCCACAAGCAATTTAATGACATTCGAATGCAAGATGCAAAACAAAACAACAAATCCAGACGCAAAACGCAAAGGCTAAACCAACATTAGAACAGGCAACGAGTCGAAACTCGATTCCAAACAAAGAAACAAAATAAAACAGAACGAACTCATCCGAACAACCTGACAAATCACAAATCACCAAAATCCGGCGAAAAACAAAATACAGAGAGATTTGCAAATGAATCGAACCGCATCGACGGAGGAATTGTCGGAATCCATTTCGACGCGAAGCTTGGCGAACAGCTGAGGACTACGGTAGACAGAGCCGGGCGCGGGACGATGCTTGATGACCGGAACGACGTCGAAGGAAGCGGTTCCCATGTAGAGCAGCATGCCGGAGATGTATATGAGAGGAGCGAAGAGGAAAACGCCTTGTCGTCGGAGTAGGACCGATAGAAACATCCAGCTGAGCCGCTGCGCTGCAGTCCGACCGCCCCCCCGACTTGGAGAGAACCGCCCGGTCTTGGACCGCCCGTGGCGGAGCCTCGGCGACCGGAGCGGCGACGGCGGCGGCGACGGTGTCGAGTGCCCGCTGCTCGGTAGCCGGTTGTACGGGTGCATTTGGGATCAACGTTTCCACATCACAACCCTCTCTCTCCCTTTCTCTCCTAGCACCGCAGCCGCACGCAGCGCGATGTAACGTTCCGAGAAAACGACACCGTTTCTGGTTTGATTTCCTGATAGAACCAAGAAAGAAAGAGAGAGAGCACGTGGGTTGGGTTGGGTTGGCTTGCCTTGGCTATTGCCTAGCCTACCAGGTAAAACGCTTTCCAGTCTTTTCCTTTTTGTTTTATGGAGAGGGAAAGCACGGCATGCACCTATTTCGGTTTTCTATTTTCTTTTTTCTTTTTTTCCTTTTTTTCTTTTTTATTTCTTTTTTTATTATTTCTTTTTTTGTGACTCAGTGCAGGTGCGTGAAGAAAGGTATCACGCACACCAGAGGACTCAACGAACCAACCCCTTCCAACCAATTCTCTCTTTTCTCTTTCTGTTTCTGCTTTTCTCCTAATACCAATAAACACTTCAAATTTTTACACTCTTTTCGATTTTACCTTTGTTTATCGTGAAACCAAACTTATCTAATGAAACCTAACTGATATTCTTTAGAAGTCGTGTTGTGTTAGGTTGCTTTGTCCAGATGTTTTAGTACATGTCGTAATCGTGTTATTTAGAAGGATTTATTTATTTTTCTTTTCTTTTCCACTTTAATCAAATATTTGATTTGATTTTATATGATATTGTACAAGAAATTTATTTAAAAAATCACATTTATAAAAAAATATATGATTTATGATGATTTATTTTCTAATTTACGAAATTATTGGGAAGCACGAAAATATTCTATAGTTAGTGAGTGATGATGATGAGATCAAAAGAAAAAAAAAAAGGTTCGATAATCTTGGAAGTACTCAAGATATCATTGATTTTCGTTGATAAACGAGTTTCTAACCCTGTCTAAGTAGAGAATTTTGGACATCGTTTAATTATGCTACTTTTGACAAAAAGTACTTAAGCATATGCATTTATTTGTGATTGATTCCGTATGCGTTTTTGTCTCAAGCATGTACAAAAAAAGAGACCTAACAACATTTTTGGTTCGCGTGTTGAACCAAAAACATGTATAAATCATAAAGTGGTTCTAATTTTTATTGGTGCTAGATCAGAGTTTCTTAAAAAGACTTGAAAATCTTTAGCTTTGTTTTCTTTATCTGCACGATGCACAAAGTTTTTTCTCAATTCGGGTGTGGATTAGTACAATGGGTATTTGAAATATATAATATTCTTTTTACGTCAACAAAATCAAATTATTTCCATTAAAATTATATCTGGATATAATCAAGATTAACTTGAAATATATTGTTACCGAAGAAAATAAAATCTTAACTAAATTTATCATAATTAGTATTTTGGGAAGAATGTTATATTTTCAACAATTCTTTAGTTGGATTAAAAATAACATCATTTATTGAAATATTGGTCACGTTATTATGATTTTAATCACTTATTCAATATAAACTTTGAATAAAATGAAGTATAGGTTAAAATTTGACTTAGATAAAATTTTACAACTCATCCTATTACAAGAATAAACTTTCATTTTTGTAATAGTAAATTGGAATCTGCACAAAACTTATTTAAATTTGATTTTCTTATTATTCTGCCACAATTAATTCTTTCTCCTTCAAAGTCACCAAAAGATCGTAACAATCCATTCATATTTATTTGTTAACAATGCTTCATGAACACCAATTATTAAAAGATTTTGAAATCTTTATAGTATCTTCAACTTTATCCCATATCATTTTTGCAAATCAATGTACTTTGTCAATCAATTCATCATGGATACTTAGCTTCTCTATGTAAACATTATAAATTGTATTCATCATAAGGACCAGGAATTTGGTGAATTAATATTGGTTACTTTTGAAGATGCAATCAAGTTAATGAAATAAATATTCCATTGATTTCATAGTTTCTTAAGCTAACAACTGTCAGTAAAGAAACACTTGGATGGGAAGAAGTTCCAATAAATTTAGGAGCCAAAACCTTTTTAATCCACAATACCACCCACAAACTCTTATTAGAGTGATTATGATAAATGTCATGCGAAATAAATCTTGGATTATAACCAATATTGAAATACAAAAAATTATATTAAAAGAAATATTCAATTTTGTAAAGTTTAGAAGCCATAACATTGTGGTTAGAAATAAATTTTCACCTTGTTTTCCTCTAAGTTAAAGGTTTGAAGGTTTTGAAAATTTATATATGTATCTCAAGAGAGATCCATCTCATGTACCCCTTACCATTAACATTCTGACAATAACGAACCTTATCATTGACACTCTAGTAATAACAATTCAACATAGTGTCAATCTCCTCACATGTACACTAATTACATAAGAAAGAATAAACTAAAGACTTATTTAATCAATATTTCACTCATAAAAATCAATCATCTTTTAAATTCTCTACTTAACAAACTTAAAATTTGCCTTCTTATTTCCCAACCACATAATGTTTGTCTAAATATTAGTTTGTTCTCATCATAGTTTGAACACCCAATTTAGAGGAAAATTTCGTAACAGTAATATATTAGAGGTAAAAGATATGTTTAAAGCAAGAAACAAATATATGTGAATAAAATATAAGTGATTTTCATTTTCTATTTTATGAATCAATACACTCAATCTTTTAGAACACAACATAAATAAATAAGGAGTTAAAGGATCTTTGAGTCTAAACCCTCAAATCAAAATTAACTTTAACACCGTACTTAACTAATCCAACACATGTCATGATCCAATTTACGATCCAATTTACCCACTTATGATCAAAGTCCATTTTTTTTATCATAATTTCTATAAACTCAATCAATTCTATCATATACTTTACTAATATTAATATTTAAAGTCAAATCATCAAACTTTTCCATTTTGTATTTCATGTATAATTTTAAAACCCATAATAACATTTTCATAATATAGCTACCCATGATAAAAGCATAGAGGTAAAAAAATAACTTCAAAAAAACTATATTTTATTTATTTGGCAAAACTTTTGACAAAAGTTTATAAATAAGAGATATAGGCCTAAAATCTTCATGCATGTTTACTAACTAAACTTCAAAATAAGGACAATAATTGTATCATTACTATTTGGAGGAACGTAACCTTTACGCTTTGTTTGTTTTGGATCATATATTATTTACACTAACGGATTTGAAAAAGCCTTGTATGTTTGTATCAAGTGATTTATCCATTATATCTTATTTGCAAATAAAATAAGATTGTTATATTTATGAAAAGTTGTAATGAAATAGTTGATGAATGTAAAATAATATACTGCTATATGTGTGAAAAAAAATGTCTAAAAAAATTTAACTAAATTTTAATTTATATATACATAAAAGAATTTCTTTGTACAAAATCTTATATCAAAATACAATGATAAAGGGAAAATTTAATTTGGAAGAATTATTTTTATTTAATTAGGATTTCTACTGATGTAGGATTTTCAACGATTTATGATTTTGAATCATTTAAAATTTATAATCCTAAATTGATCTATCATATCATAATTATTTAGGAATCTAAAATATTTAGAATTTTCATTTATTTAAAATTTTTATTTATTTTGGATTTTGAATAAATTAAGAATGTTATTTATTTTAGATTTTTATTTAAATAAGCTTTTTTTGAATGATTTGGGGTTTTTATTTATTTAGGATTTTGACTAATTTAGGAATGCTGTTTAATTTATATTTTTATTTAAGATTTTTTAATAATTTAAGATTTTTAGTTATTTATGATTTTAAATAATTTAGAAAGGTTATTTATTTCATATTTTTATTTAAGATTTTGAATAATTTAGGTTTTTTATTTATTTAAGATTTTCAATAATTTCGGAATGATATTTATTTCAGAATTTATTTATTTATGATTTTGAATAATTTAAAAATGTTATTTATTTCATAATTTTATTTAAGTAAAATTTTGAATAATCTAGGATTTTTATTTAAGATTTTGAATAATTTAGAATTTAAAAAAAAAATAGGAACATTGTTTATTTTAGTTTCTTGATTTATTCAAAATTTCAAATAATTTAGGAATGTTATTTATTTCATATTATTATTTAATATTTTGAAGTATTTTTATTTTTTTTAAGATTTTAATAATTTAAAAATGTTATTTATTTCAGATTATTATGTAAGTAAGTTTTTGAATAATTTAGGATTTGTCATGTTTTCACACCTCAGGTAGGTAGTTTCTTTCCTTATTTAGCATAAAGGACTTGACATAACTTGCTTACTTTCGTAAGGCTGTTATTTTGCATTTTCATAAAATTTGTTTGCATGTAGTAGCCTTAAGCACATTCTTCAATAGATATTAGTATCGATACTTTGAAGTGAGATATTTTAAAGAGAAACGAAGAGATGAACATCCCCTACACTCAATAGAACAAACATTTATAAGTATCCGATGTGTACTACAAATGCCTAAACTATATTTTAATTTCATCTATCCTAGAAAAAGCTTATCATGCAAAGTGTACAAGCAAAGCACTTGTGTCTATTTGGTTAGATGAAACTATGAAAATAACAACATGCTTTCATTTGTTAGGACAAATGAAGCATTTGCATTTGACAATACCTGATGCATAAAAAATTATGTTTTACACTTTGTTGATAACTCATGATCAAAGCAAAAAATAAAAGGCCTGTTCAACTTTGATCTAACATTGATTAGTGAAATCTCTTAAGAAGATATCTTAAAAGAGAGAACTTGACATATCTCATGAGTTCAGGTGAAACAGTATAAAAATTGCTTTATTGTTTTAGCTTTGCTTATTTGCTAGGTGGTCTAGTCTATTATTTGGAAGAAAAATTCTAGCGCTCATTCATCCCTAGGAGGTGATAAGGGTTTCCAATATTTTTAATGCCTCAGGAAAAAAATGATTGATTTGTTTGGATAAAAGAGTGTGAAAAGTCGCTTAAAAAGCTTAAAGAAATTTGTTTTATGTCCTCGTCTTATCTAAATCTGCAAAGTCTAAGCCCTTGAAACTTTACATCATAAAACTTATTAAGTCATTAGTTCGACTTTGGCGCAAGAGATAAAAAGGGAACAATGATTATTTATTTTGGGAAAGGTCTTTCAAGAAGCACAATTCCAAAATCAAAAAATAAAGAAGGCATAAATCATCATTGTTACCATTGTCAAACATTTGTGTCACTACTTTCAAAGCTATACGATTATAATAATGACCAACCTCAAATCAACAAGTTATGTAGAAATCCGATGTAGCAAGATGGATGACAAAGTGGTTGATTGAGTTATCACAGTCTGATATAAAGAACCAACTACAATGAACTAAAAAAAGCCAAGTTGTTGATGGATTTTATAATAGAGTTCACCTCACCCCCTCTTTTGGTACCCTCAATTTGGTTGAAGGAAGGATCAGGAGGGATTTTATTAGTGGATAACGCCAACATTACAAGAAGTGGAGGCATGAATAATCCTAAAAGGAACAGACGGGGTCCTTGTTAAAAAATCTCTATAATTCCTGTAAAAGTAAGCAGTAATCAAGTTGAGTATAAAGCATTGATATTCAAAATGCTTCTCACTACAAAAATGGGCATTAAGTACATCATATTAATAAGTGATTTAAAACTCATCACAAGGCAAGTCTTTTCAGGTGAAAGATTCTCATTTAGCATATTATTTAAGCTATGTAAAGTCCCTTTCTAATTCATTTAGGGATTTTGAGCTCCTATACATACCTAGGGATTAGAGTATTAGAGTTTAACTCCTATCTAAGTTGGTAACACTAAAGATTAAACAATCATCAATCTATGATCCAAGAAACTTTGTCAACTCCTCAAGTTTTTCTTGAAGAAGCATTAATATTGCAAATAGAAAGCACTGAGTTATCATGGATGACACCTTATATCCAATACATGGTAAATGGGGTTGAACCTACTGGTTTAATGTAGGTAAAATAATAAAGAAAAATACTTTATGATTCACAATGATAAATGGGTAGTTCTTTTAACGAGGTTACTTATTGCCTCTTCTAAGGTGTCTTACCAAGTGGCGAATGCAAAGAGTATCACTAGAATTACATGGGGGGAGCTTGTGGAAGTCACAATAAAAGACGATCTTTAGCTTGTAATGTCATATTAGCAAGCTATTTTCAGCCTATAAAATAGTATTGTATGGTTTACATGAATAAATGTGATAAATGTTAGTAACATACTAATTTCCATGCAGCTCCTCCTAGGCATCTAAATTCTATTAGCATGTCATGGCCCTTCCACAAATTGGGAATTGATATGCTAGGCTCATTTTCTCAAGCAACACAAAAATTGAAGCTCTTGGTCATAACCATTGAATATTTTATAAACTAGATAGAAGTTAATTAGATGGTTGTTATATAAGCCATAAAATCTAAACACTTATTGTATGCCAGTTTGGAATTCCTAAGATACTGATCTTAGATAACATAACACAATCCACCAATAGACAAGTCCAAGATACATGTTAATCACTTGACAACAAACAAATTTACATCAAGAGAGCACCTTCAAACCAATGGTAAGCAAGGGAAACTAATAAAGTCATCCCGTGACATTAATAGGGATGATTATATGAGGCAGAGTCGAATGGCTAAAAGAAATCTCTCATCTGTTATGGTGCTATAACTCTACAACTTGTCCACTACTCAAAAACCCCGTTTTTACCCAGTTTATTTAACCAATGAAATGCTAGTCGTTGAGATAACAAAGTCATGACACCAAAACATTCAATTTTTGCCTGCATAATCCAACCAAGGAGTACTCGCAAATTTAGACATGATCAATAGAGTTTGAGAATGAGCTCGTTTGCAAGCTGAAACTACCAAACAAAGGTTGTAACTAAGTATATAAAATGGGTAACTCTTAGGAGTTTCAGAGTATCTAACTTAGTATTATGAAAAGTCCAACCTAAATAAGTACTTAATAAGTTATCACCCAAATGGGTTAGTCCTTACTTAGTAAAAGAGGTAAGCAACAAATGAATGTATCATTTGGAAACACTTAAGTACAGACCTATATTAAGAACATGAAATGCAATGAGTCTTTATTTTCATTACAGTTGAATTAAGTTTATGCAACTAAAGCATCACATTGTGTTCCTATGAGGTTTTCCTTAATGGTTCTTATCATTAGTTTTCAATGAGGCTTATACTTCAAACAATAAATTTTTTATTTTAAGAACTTTTGTAGTTCAAATTCGAAAACTAGCACAATATTAGTTAGAACAAATAGCCCATAAGGAGAATACAAAAGCTACAACAATCTTAGTTAGCATAATTGGTCAATAAGAAGAATATGAAAGCTACAACGATATTAGTAAGCACAATTAACCAATGAGAAAGAATAACACCTTCAACAGTCTTTGACTAGAATAACAAGGCTGATAGGATAATTAATTTACGAAAGTAAGTGCGAAATATGATCACAACAATTATAAATAGCGAGCGAGTTATTTTATAGGGAAATGAACATATTATACATGATTTGGAAAAGTAAACAAACAATTCATAACAGTCCAATGCATAAAATGAAAAAACACAAGTTATTTTTTAAATAACAAATACATTATATAAAGGACTTAAGGTTTAAAATCGGTCCATAACAGTCAACTAGGTAGAAAAATTGCATCAAAAGATAGGATCATAATTATAAAAAAAATAACTACATAAAAAAATCAAATAAAATGAAAAGATACTTATCCATTGTTAACCACAAAAAAAAAAAAAAAATCCTACATGGATTTAACAAAGAAAGGTATATATGGATGTAACAAAGAAAGGTATATATTTGGATAGAGTTAACACTTGTTCAATTGCGCTCTCGAAGCTCATTCTATTAAAAGTGGACTTTAAGCCTAACTTGTGGAACCCCCTCTCACGCCGACACTCTCAACTCAAACATGAAACTAATATGTAAGTGTGGTCCGATAGCAGCCTAGTAACGGGTGTCCTGATAGGCCCAACAACATTGCTAGAATAGACTCTAATACCATATTAAAAAATGACAACCTTACAAACCCCGGCTTGTAAGGTGAGGTTTGTACTTATTTATAAATTATTGAAAGACTTCATATCTAGTCAATGTAGGATCTCCAACACAACACATTCTACATGTATCCGTAACTCTATCCTTTAAAGTCTCTTTGGTTTTCTTCCATTATTTTTTTCTCTTTTTCAACCCAAACTTGTAGCTCTTTTTGCCAAAATGCATTCTCCCTCTCCATATTTCTTATCATTCTTAGACAACTGTTGAAGGAGATATCACATTTCTTCATTCTACTCTCCCCGTTCATTTACTTGTTAACAAATCATTCAACCTCATTAAAGGCCATCTTTAACCTTTAAATTGTTTTTGTTGTGTCAGGACAAGTTACTTAATTATTCACTATTTAGTGCACAACACTTCTTATGCCCTCAATCCACTTAAGCAAGCCACAATTGTGATTTTTTTAAAACAACTTTGAATTCCTTCATAAATTATATACTTTTCAAAAGTCACAACATCATCCTCTCATAAATTTACATTAACAACTAATATAACAACTTATATTAGTGGTGATCGATGCACGGTAATAATCTTTCATATAAAAAATATGACGTTAAGTATTGCTCTCATATTCGTTAATATATATATATATATATATATTATATTATATTATTAAAAATAAAAGTTAAAAGCAAAAGAGAAGAAAGAATAATGGTGCATATGGTAGTTTGAATTGTGTGTGTCCTCCTTCATTCTCTTTTGCTATACATACTTAAAATCGGTATTACATCCAAAATATTCTAATTTATAATTTTAAAGCATAATTATAAATAAATATCAACATGAAATGTGTATAAAGAAAAGGAGAAAATGCATATTATGTATTATTTAAATAAGTTATAATTTAATGTTTAACTTTTTATTTCAATAAATTCTTTATTTTAAACATTTGCGTCTATAAAGTATTTAAATAACATATAACTCTTTATTTAATTATTCCTTTGATAAAAAAGATTAAATAAAAAATAATTTTATTAAGATAGATGTTTAAAATGGTGATATAAGATATTATATGTAGATATGCTGAGGAAAAATGTGTATAATAATAATAATTATTATTATTAAATGTATTATAATTATTAATGAAACGAAAACAAATTCACTTTCTTAAGCAACATTAAGAGAGAAAAGATAATTACATAAACTTGACACATCTCATCAAGAAGATGTTACTGTTTCTATGAAAGAGAATTAACTTACCTATATCTTAATTAATTTGATATAATAAATATAAAATAAGTAAAAGCAAGAATAATTTTAAAATAAGTGGCTCTTACTCTTTAAATTTTATAAAAATAATGTATTAAGCATTGTGTTACTCATTATATTAAATTACATTGCAATAATCCTCTATTTTCCCTATTATCTCTCTATCAAATGTTTTTTTCTCATTACACACGAGGACTCGTCATGGAAGTCATACTCTTCCTCATCTTCCCTTCTTAAATATCAACTATTTTCTTTCTCACTTTTGAATAAAATATCATCAAGCCATCTAAACTACTTTTTATATCGATAGAAGTAGTATTTAAAAAATTGTCTTGTTGCAAATACATTGAAAATCTCACAGTGTGGCGGTGGAAATGGGTCTAAAAAGTAATGAAAATTGGTTCATACGGGAGGACTATTTGAAATCCGAACCCGCCCATACCAGCCCGTACCCGCTCGATACCCGCCCGTACCCGCTCGATACCCACCCGACACCCGTATTTATAAGGAGCTTGACTTCAAAAAGTTCGGAAAATCAGTGAGAAAGCCCTAGAGACGAAATGGGAACTCCAGAGACGTCACGGGAACCTTGCCCTGATCGGATCCTAGACGACATAGGCGGTGCTTTCGGCATGGGCGCCGTCGGTGGCTCCGCCTTCCACTTCCTCAAGGGACTCTACAACGCGCCCAAGGGCACGCGTGTGGTCGCCGCCTCGCAGGCTGTGCGCCTCAACGCGCCGCGCGTCGGCGGCAGTTTCGCTGTCTGGGGCGGCCTCTTCTCCACCTTCGACTGCACCATGGTCTACCTCCGACAGAAGGAGGACCCCTGGAACTCCATTATAGCCGGCGCCGCCACCGGTGGCTTCCTCTCCTTGCGCCAGGGTCCCCCTGCCGCCGCCCGCGCTGCCGCTTTCGGCGGCGTGCTCCTCGCACTCATTGAGGGCGCCGGCATCATGCTCAACAAGTTCCTCAGCGCTCAGCAGCAGATGCCCATCATCGTCGACGACGGTTTCCCTCCCAACGAGCTACCGGGCCAGACCGCTTCTCCGCCGTCGTGGTTCGGCGGGTGGTTCGGCGACGGGAAGAAGGAGGAGCCTGCGTCAAGCGGGGGAAGCGAGCCCAAGGTTTTGGAGAGCTTCGATGCGCCTCCTGTCCCCAACTACGAGTACAAGTGAAAAAAATTGGTTTTGGTTTGTAAGGGTTAAGATTAAGGATCATTGAATTATTTAGGGTTCTAGATTTTTATCTTTCTTGTCAGTGATTCTTCTATCTGCAAGTATAGTTTCCCTGACTTTCTTTTTTCTTATGATGTATCATATGTGCAACCTAAATATATAGATGGTGCTAAATGCTTTTGATTCAAAATTCTTGATTGCCTTAAGATTGAGGTGTTGTAGTCGAGCCTTTTCGTTACCAATATGAAGAACCTCATTTTGCAAATTCAATTATTGATTTAATCGTTGGTAATTGGTTGGTTAGATGCTTGAATTGGTTCAGGTTACTGCCGAAGAAATCTTTGTGGTGTGAGGGCGCAGTCAATTTTTGCCAGAAAATCTTTAGGCATTTACATTACTTAGGCTTTCATTATGGATTTCGGTTTTGTAGTTCAGTTATTCAGCATTTTCTTAAGTTTTTGGTTTAAAAATTGAAAGGACACCCAAACTCGATTTGTATAGTTAATTATGACAAAACCAGTGCTAGTTCTTTTACGATTAGCATCCCTAGTTCCTGCTACTATCTTGACATCCTTGTCAAAAAATTTCATGGCTCCTACACCTAGTTGTTAAAAGTGCTTCTCTGCATTCCACAATGCTTTTCCCGCGTTGGTGTTACTTCTGTTTCCAAATTTGTATCTTCTTTCCTAGATGATTTAATTTAAGTAAAATCCAATGTTAATTAAAAACTAATGTAATGTAAATTTTACTTTATACTTGCTGAGTTGAGCAATAAGAAAGATCTAAAATACCACATTCATTTGCTTCCATTGAAATTCTAGAGCGGTGCAAGAAGAAACACTGCCATTAAAATTCTCCCAGAATACAAAATATTCCTAACCAAATGTTTGCAACATGTTGCATTCGTAAACAAGAAAGAAATTATTTTCAGAATACAACAGCAACATCATTCATGCAGAATGCCCAATATGTCCTCATCCCTAAACAAATGGAACCTGCAACAAAAAATGACAGCGATATATAAAATTTCAATCGAAAGAGCTTAATACACAACAAGACAAAAACAGATCCAAAATCACACATACTCTTTGTCATCGAGCTTGATCTGCGTGCCACCGTACTCAGGCAAGAGAACGCGATCACCTTCCTTGACGGACACCGGAATGAAGTTTCCCGCCTTGTCTCGTGATCCGGGACCAACCGCTATCACCTTACCGGAATTAAGCTGTTTCGAAACCACGCAACACAAAGGTTGGTCCAACAATTGAGAGATAAAGCAACAGAATCACACAAAAGCGAAAACGGTGAGAGAATAAACCTGGGAAGACTTCTCAGGGAGGAGAATGCCAGCGCTGGTCTTGGAGGGAGGAACAATTTTCTCTACGAGAATGCGATTGAAGGTGGGAATCAAACGCTTTGCCATCTCCTTCTCCTACTTTCTGCAATTACCAGTATAATTGATTGATTTTAGGGTTTAGAGAGGACTCACTATTCTTAAAACGCTGGAACCAGGGTTTCGCGATGACGATGGAAGGTTCTAGGGACTAGGTTTCGGAGTTAGGGTTTTGGAGGACATTACGTCACAAATGGGTTTACAATTAATAAATAAATATAAGGCCTTTATCAGCCCAAAGTACGGCATTACTTGTTGCTTCGGCTTTTACTTCCTGCACCTCCCATTTTTGAACGTACACCTCTTAATTTTTAAAATAATTATTTTACTCTTCTTTAAAGTAACTTCTAGATTTTAAATTTCTTTTCTAAAATACACTTTTCAAAATTCATGAAATACATTTTAGAAAAAATTTCTAAAACAAACTTTACAAAATATATCATTTAGAATAAATTTACTGAAATGAGTTTTTCAGAACAAACTTTCATATTTCATGTGTTCTGGAAAAATCTTAACAAGATTTTTTGTTGCTCTTCTTTTAACTTCAGCGTTCACTTTTTTTTTTCTTGTTCTGCTACAGTAATGGTACAGTGACAGTAGTGGTGACGGCAACCGTGATAAGGTGCAGTGCGAAAGAAGCAGAATAATAGTTATTTCACCCAATTATGGGTTTACAGGTTAAAACATGGGGATGTAGGAAGTAAAAGCCCATTGCTTTTTAGTCTTTGGGCCTCTGCTGGGAGTTTCGAGGCCTACTCATTCTTTATTTCGACACTCCAACAAAAGACATTCTTTTATTTTTATTTTTTTCCTCCCAGTAATTTTCTATCTATTAAGTAACAGACTGATCTCAATTATAATGTTGGGACTGACAAAAAAGAGTGTGTTTATTATTTAATTTTTTAACGTGTTTTAAGCAATAAATATTAAACTTAGAATTTAATCAGAATATTTTTTAGATGAATTTTGTTAAGAATATATCATGAGATAAGTGTAAAAAGTGTTTTCTTTTTCATAGTTTTCTAATTACAGACAATGTGATTATTAAATTCTATAATAAATAATTTAAAATCTCATATAAATTATTTTTTTTCTTAAAAAAATTTTGAGCTGGGTTTCAATGTCTAAAGTATTTATTTAATTGATCGATGGAGAATTTGTGTTTAGGCTAAATATATCATACAAAAATCCCATTAAACTTATTGCTCATTTATGTATGTTTTATAAGTATTGAATACATTTAATACTTTTTAAGCTTTTGCGTGACCTAGCTATTCCTTAGGCAAGAGTTAAATTTTAAGGCCATAATATTTATTTAAGATATTAACCTTTTTTCCCTACACATAAGACCCAAGGACCAGATTCATAACTGCATTTTTAAAGAATAATATTATCTATCAATTATACCACTCCATATTATTTTCATCAAGGATTGCGCTAAAAGAAAAGGCTTGAACCATTCAATTTTGGGTTCAATTTATTAACCATTGTGTCGAATTCATTAATTAAATCTAAAATGTAATTTTGATTCTTAATTTTTTTTTCTTCACAATTTTCTCTTTTCTTTCTCTCCCTTTGAATACAAGTTTTTCTCATTCCTTCTTCTCTGGTAAAGTTTTCTCTCTATCTTTTTTTCACTTTCATTTGTTCACTGTAACTGAAGAGTCAAGCAATGTTCTTAGCGACCAACTTTTAGCCAAATCTATGAACAACCTCATGGACAGAAAGTTCATCGGAAGAAAAAAAAATTAGGTTACATTAGATAATTTTGAGTTAGAATGTTTTTTAGTATAAATCTTTATTTGTATGTTAAGTTTAAAGGTATTAGTTGTGGGTATGAAATTTTAGGATTACAAATATGAGTAAACCTCTCTACTAAGAAAATCAAGAATACTACTTGCATTGACATATAAGGTTTTCCAGTCACTCGAGAAATTTAGAGAATATTGATTGCATTTGCATTTCACATTCTCCAATTGTATGCAAGATTGAAGAAAATCTTTTACAAGTGTATATGATTATCCACAAATAAGCATGTAGAAATTAAACACCATCATTTACGTGTGCGTTTCCCATGATCATGTTAAGTCCAAAACCTCATTTTATTCTTAGAACTAAGATATCTCCTTATTTGTCAAAATTCGAGCCTCCATAGAGTCTTGAGATGTATGTAAGATCAACTCAGTTTTGAAAGGAATAGTCTACTAATTTTGAAAGACTCTCCTTTTTATGACTCCTAATATTCTACCACTCAATGCCACTAACCTTCATCTCAATAACTTATATATGAATGTTCTCACATCATTCAAGATGACGATTGAGATTACATATTTTGACTTGGTACTGGAATTAGATACAATCCATAATCTAGGTCAATGCCCTATATTTATCGAGTCATGATGATTCTTTTGGCCTTCCAAGGTCTTCAAAGACTCGATACTTGATAGAGTTGATTTACATGATATTATTGACTTATATTATGACAAATATCAAGTCTCTTCACACTGAAAATCCAGTTAATTCTCAATTTTATTTGATTTTTGTTAATAATTGATTATGGGAGTCAAAAAAGGATTTGATTGCTAATTTCTTATATTTTGATGAAAATAGAGCAAAAAATCATTGCATTATAAGAAGTAGGATTGAAGTCTTCAAGGAGTGAGAGAAAGGAGCAAAATTTGAGCAAAAGAAGTCAGGGCCACGCCAACAAACCTGAGCCCGATGCAAGAGAACCCGAGAGCAAAGTCAGATAAATGCGCTCGAGACACACCACTTAGGTCTGGCGCAAGTTGGGCTTCAAAACTTAGATATGCAACATAATCCAATGGTGCCCAGAACAGCTGACCTGAGTCGGGCACAAACATCGAATTTTCTAGTTTAATAGTTGTTCATACTAGAGTCAGTGGCGGCTCAAGGCTTCAGGAGGCCTAAAGCGAATAAAAAAATGATGCCTTTTTTAAATTAATAAAATAATTAAAATTATGATATTTTTATCTAAAATTTATTTTTCAAAATTATCTATTAAATTATCATAATTAATTTCATTTAAAAAATCTTTTTCAATAGACAATAAAGTCCGTTTAATCTTTTTTGTTGAGACATTGTTTATCTTAAATAAGATTTTATTAGTTTAAGTTTTGAAAAACTCCTTTCACCTGAAGCAACTGATACTGAAATTGTTAAACAATTTACAACAAAAATAGAATATTCTATCTAAATCTGTGGAATAAATGAGTCATCTTCTTTCATGTTTCTCCCCATTAAACAATTTTTTTGGATATAATATGATACAGAAAAGTGTCTTGAGTATTTATCTTTTGGAAAATCTATATCAGTTATCTTATAGGGCCATTTTCTACTAATAAGTCTCTTAATTTTGTATCAATATCTTCTCATTGACTTGGATCGTATATATTTTTAATATTAGAATCATTTTGTCTTGCAATTTCATTCTCATTATCCTGAGTTTGTGAA
>Ga0099825_1001203_pt1 | contig 32272 bp, 20 predicted proteins | sample SiratroredBW_FD_76838 | JGI IMG/M metagenome (GOLD analysis project Ga0099825, IMG submission 76838) | Root nodule microbial communities of legume samples collected from California, USA - Siratro red BW | ecosystem: Host-associated > Plants > Roots > Nodule | place: USA: California | collected...
CCACCACAACTACCTCTACAATCTAAAATTAAACTTACAATGATGCTTACCTTCCTTTCAATTGCTTGAATGGGTGCCAAAATGATGGAAGTTGAAGTTTGTGGGTTACGGTTTTCACGAACCATGAATGGAGAAGAATGATGGAGAATCAAGCCAATAACCAAGCAACCAAGGTGCACTTAATGTAGATCTGCACTGGCAAACTGGGATACAAGCACTGACAGTGGAGGTGGAGGGAGAGGTGCAGCCGTCGTCGAATGGGGTGCAGTGGAGTTGGAATGGGTGCAGGCAAAGTTGAGGAAGAAAGGATGTGAAGGGTGGTGAAGGGTATTATGGGGTATGAAATATTTTAAAAAGGGTTAAATGGTAAATTTGCCTAGACTATGGAGGTGCAGGAAGATGATATGGAGGTGCAGGAAGTAACAGTCATACAACAAACTCCCCCGTCAACTTAAGAGAGGGAAAATGTCGACCCAAAAATAACCCAACAAGTTTCAAACTTCTCCTTTTGTAGAGTCTTCGTCATCATATCAAAATCATTCTTTTAGAGTCCAAAATATCACAGATTCAATGATACCGCACATCAATATGTTTAGATCTATCATGAAAAGTAGGATTCTTGTTAAGATTGATAACACTTTGTCTATCACAAAATAAAACATACCACTGTTGTTGAAAACCAAGTTCTTCAAAAAATTCTTCTTATGCTCACTCTCCATAGCCTCTTCACATTCAAGTTCTCCTACATCAATGAGAAACACATATTCATACATGAGTAGTGAGTATAGGGCAAACAGTGTCTAAAAGACCTCCTAAGAGGTACATGAGGTTCACCAAAATCACCAACATCATTATTATCATTAGTCATCTCAACAAAATTATTTAAAATATGATCTTGGATATCATCACCATGACTGTCAAAATCTGCTACATTAGGCGTATCGGTATGAGGAACTGGATTAAAATCAGTCACATCGTTAGTGCTCGGGGACTTTGACTTTTCTATCTTCCCGATATCTTAAATGGTCTAATCCTCCACAAAAATAGCATCACGACTTCTGACAAGCTTCTTTTTAATAGGATCATAAAATCTATAGTCAAACTCATCATGACCATAACCAATGAAGATGCACTCTCTTGTCTTGGCATCTAATTTGGACCTCTCATCTTTTGGCACATGCACAAATGCCTTACTACCAAAGACACGAAGGTGGTTATAGGAGACATCTTTCCCATACCACACTCTATCATAACATTAGCATGCAAAACAACAACAGGAGATAAATTTATAACATGTGCAACAGGAGATAAATTTATAACATGTGCAACAGTACATAAAGCCTTACCCCAAAAAGATCTAAACAATTTTGCTTCAGCCATTGAGCTGAGGAGTCTTAGGAGTTGTTTTCTGGTGTTGAATACCCAGCTGCCTATAGTATTCATCAAACGGTCAACAATGTTCACCACCATTATCAATGTGAATACATTTAAGCTTCTTTCCAGTTTCTCTTTCAACTGAAGCTTGAAATTGTTTAAATACACCAAGCACCAGGTCCTTTATCTTCAAAACATAAACTCAAAGTTTTCTCAAAAGATCATTAATGAAAGTGACAAAGTAAAGTCTACCACTGAAAGTCTTGGTCTTCATCGAACCACAAAGATCTGAATGCACCAATTCAAGTACCTCTAATTTTCTATAAGGATGATGACTTTTGAAGGAGACTTCGTGTTGTTTCCTAGTCAAGCAATGAGCACATTTTTCTAATTTGGCTCCTTTCAAACCCGGGAGTAAATTCTTCTCGGCTAGAGAATTAAGCCCCTTCTCACTAATATGACTAAGCCTCTTATGCCATGAATCAGATGAGTTATCACAATCAACAACATTTACAACATTAAATAAAATAGAAGCTTTTAGTCAATACAAACCAGAAAATTTAATACCACGAGCCACAACCAAAGAACCCTTAGTGAGCTTCCATTGTGCACCACTAAAGGTATTAAAATAACCATCATCATTTAGAACACTACAAGAGATCAAATGCAAATGGATGTTGGTGCGTGCCTGACATTTTTTTAAAATGAGCATTGCCCATTGTTGGTTTTCAAACAAACAGTACCAAGGTCAATTACCTTTGAAGTATTATTGTTACCCGTCTTCAACACATCAAAATCACCTAGAGTATAAGATGAGAAAAAATCCTTCTTGGAAGTAACATGGAAAATGGCACCACTATCAACAACCTAGCTAGCATCATCACAGACAACATTAATTAGATTTTCATCATAAACTATCACAAGGTCATTTGCAATAGTGGCAACAACATGATTCCCATTTTCATCATTCTTCTTCTCTTACTTGTCTTCGTTGTCATTCTTCAGCTTATAGCAAAATTTTTGAAGATGGCCTTTTTTGTCACAATAGTTGCACTCAAAGGTTTTTCGCTTAGACTTTTATTTGCTTCAATGCTTGATTTTGCTTCTAATACCTCCATCCTAATTTTTGTCTCTACTTCTGCCCCTGTTTTCAGTAACCAAAACCACTGCTCATGAAGAGGAAGCCTGCTGAGTTTGTCACCTGACTTCTTCATTCAAAATAACAATTTTTACAAAATCCATGGTCACAACATCACTTGGAGCAGAATTAGTTAAAGTAACATAGAGATTCTCCCATGAATCAGGAAGAGTATTAAGCAACCAAAGTTCCAAAATTTCATCTTCAAATTATGGAAGATAATTGATCAAAACAACCTTGAAATTCACTCAAATGGTACCCCAAATTCATAGCCTGCTTTAACAAAAATAATTTGTTGTTCCATGATTTAGAAGCATACAAAGTTTCAAGCTTGTCTCACAAAGTTTTTGCATGTGAGTTATTAGCAATATGATTGAAAATATTATCATCTACCTATTAACAAATATAGCCATAAATCATATGCTCAAAAGCCAAACCTTCATCAAACTTGTTTTCAGGTTTCTGAGTAGCAAACACATGTAAATGTAATATTTTAATAAATAGCACATCCTTCATTTTTTCTCTCCATTTATGATAATTAGTCCAATTCAAACTAATTATTTTACCGTAATTAGGCTTCATCATTTAGTCAAATAAATTTCCCAAAAAAAAAAAAATAAATTAGCTCTAAAGCCACTTGACGGGGAAGACAAGGTTATGTAGCAGAAAAAATTACGCAAATTATGTGTGAAAAAAAAATCCCACTTGAAAGAACCAAGATAAGCATAATATTCAACAATTCAAAATTTCCAGAGAGTAGAAAAATAAATATGCAAGAGAAAAGGAACACAATAATTTTTAACGTGGAAACCCTAATGAGAAGACAAAAACCATGAGACCTAGTCTAGAAAAATTTCTACTATAAAATATCAAAGAGTACATCAAAAAGCTTTTAGAAAAGAATCTCACAGATAAACACTCTACTCACAGGCAAATAGTAAAAACACTCAACAAGTAAATCAAAACATATTTAAACAATGAAAGAAATAAAAATATGAAAATACCATATTGATGCCAATGGTGGGAGGAGCAAGAAGATGAAATTTTACCAAAAATATAATACAAATGAGTACTCAAATAGCCACCTAAAGTAAACAAGAACTCCAAAATTAGCAAAGACAGGACAATCTATTTTTCTCACTCTTTTTGTGTTTAGAGTAAAAACTTGTTGAATCACGTTGGGTTATGCACTTAAACCCCTTTTATACTGCTACAATATTTTTATTTTAAAAAGATGTTGTTGAGTCTTACTTGAGGAGGACCCAAACAACATATTATTGGTCTCCTTACACTAGTCCAAAATATTATACACCGCCCCTTCATGAGAATAAGCGAATTCGAAAGATCAATTATAACTCGCATACATAACGAAATGGATGAACTAATTAAAATAAGATATTTTTATTAAATCTTGTGAATAATATATTTTAAAATATATGATTAATGTATAAATATTTATATTTAAGTCTATTATATAATTTTTATTATGTAAAAAATATGAAATGTTATACACCTAATTATATATTATTATTCAAGTATAAGAATAGATTAAGTTCAATGAAAAATCACAAGATAGTCTTAATAAATTTTGTTATGATAAATTATTAATATTATTATAAGTAAATTTTAAACTTAACTTCAACTTTACAAAATTCACTGTATTTATTGTAATGTAATCTGTATTTTATTCTTACTAAATATGAAATTTTCAATATAATTTCTGTAAAAGACTAAACATCTCAAATATAAAAATAAGTATATATAGATAGTATGACAACATTAGAAAATACATTTTTAAGTCTTACTCTTATACTACAAAACCAACGTGATAAGGTGAAATTTCGAAAAGAAATTAAAACCTAACGAGATTTGGTTAGTTACAACCTAATATACCCAATCTTAATTAAACTAAATACCATTTTTTTTTAATTTACTCTTTATCCACCATGTTTTCTTGGAAAACGCCACAATTTATCCCATTCCACAAGTTACCGACATTATTTATGATTAATTTGTAACATTAAGAAATAGGTATATGCTTTAAATTAATCATAATAAAATTTATTTTGTGCTTTATTTTTTTTTAATTTATACCATTTATAACTGACGTTGACGGAATATTATTCACAAACAAGAGATAAGTTCGTTTTTTTCCACGAACACGAATAAGCATGAATCTTGGTCTGCCAGCCGCCACAATAATGCTGATTTCTAATTTTTTTTTTTCTAAATTGTCTATTATTATTTGTTATATTTCATTAAGATTTTCAAACAATCATATATAATATTAATTAATTATCAGGAATTTAATTAATGTAAACTTTAGACGCCATCTATGATAATTATTATTTTCTATCGTATCCTATTTTTTAATAAATAATATATTTTTACTCGAATCAAACAGTTTGTTCATTGTAATAATTATTTAATCTTTTGTTTTTATTCTCTTTTAACAGATTTTATGGATCTGTATTTTTTTTTTTTATCTAATTTTCATCTATATTTTTTAATCAATTACGAATGGACTGAACCAATTGAGTTACCAGTACATATAACACTCCACATTGAACGAAATAGCGAAATAAGAGTTAGGAACAGAGTCGTACCTCGTCTTTCCTTACTTTTACTCGTCACCGCGAAATATCAATCTTCTGCAGCACTCTTCTCAATTCGAGTTTCGAGCGCAAGGAACAGAACAAAACAACGCAATCATTACCTTCCAACGCCACCAAGCCAGAACAAGAACGAGTTAGGGTTGTAATCAGAGCGAGGGAGAAGATGGCAGTGAAGGACGACGTGGAAATTGTGAAGGCTCGCATCGACAAGAGGGATTACAGAAGAGTCGTGCTTCGCAACTCGCTTCAAGTGCTCCTCATTAGCGATCCCGTTATCGATAAGGTCGACTTCCTTTTCGATCTCTGATTCCGTTTCCGATTCGGATCAGATTCTCTGTTTTTTTTTTTTTTCGTTTCAATTCGCTCGCTCACTTCATGATTCTTCCGTTTCTGTGCTTCGATTTTGTTCGTTGCAGTGTGCTGCTTCCATGAACGTTGGCGTCGGTTACTTCAGTGATCCTGCTGGCCTCGAAGGCCTCGCCCATTTCCTCGGTATTTTTTTTCCTTTTTCAGTTTTGACTCTATTCTGTCGCGTATAGGTTTCGATTTGTGTAGGATTCTGGTCGATGTGTTACGAGTCTGAAGAGGATTCCTTGTTTGAAGTTTGGTGTGCTGCAATTGTAGTTTATAATGGTTTTAAAACTAGTCCCTGAGCATGCTTTTGGCCGCAATGTTAAGCCTTTTTGAGTTTCCGCTACTGCAATTGTGGCAACATCGTTGTTAGGGACAAATTTACTCCAGCTGCATCAACCACATGAACAAGAAACGATAGATAAACCCGCAAATGTAATACTTATTGTAGATGGAAAATAAGAAAGAATCACACATGGAAATAATGTGGTTCGATTGAAGGGTAATAGAGTGCAGTAAACTTCATCCTACGTCTATGGAGGAATTCACTGTAATCTGATATTACAACTTCCAGTTTCTCTCAACATACTCTTATTTTAAGTACAACTCAAAGGTTTCCACAACTGATGACACAAAGGTCCTATTTATTATACAACAATATTGTTACAACTAACACATGTGAAACTTGTCTAGACTGATGAAGAAAACATGTGAAAACTGCTTCTCATTACATTAGTAGACGTTAAGAGATTGGCTTGTTTACTGACACTATCTACTATAGAAGTTGCATATCAACAATGGACAGTCTAGAATAGTTAGACAGTCTAGAACAAGTAGACTATCTAGAACAATAGTTGTAGCTTCTGCCCAAAACACCTTTGGAACTCTAGCACTCAACAACAAGCATCTCACTCTTTTTAGAGTGTTTCTATTCAACCTCTCAGCTAGACCATTATGTTGAGGAGTCCAAGCTATCGTTTGGTGTCTTTCTATGCCATTCTCCTTCTAGAAGGTGTGGAATAATTCTAAGTAGAATTCAAGACCATTATTAGTTATGAACCTCTTCAGTGTCTTATCGGTTTGGTTCTCCACTAAATGCTTCTAGCTATTAAAATTTTCAAATGCTTTGTCCTTACTCTTTTAAGGATAGATCCACAACTTCCTTGAGTAATGGTCTACTATTGACAGGTAGTATCTAGCACTAGAGTGCAATGGATGGTCCCCATACTTTAGCATGAACGAAATCAAGGGTTTCTTTCATTATCTGTTGTCCTATATTAAAACGAATTCTGTAGGCTTTTCCTCGGACACAGTGTTCAACAATCTCCACTGCTCAATTTTGTCAGTGCCAAACAAACCTTGTTTCTTCGACTCAACTAAACCTGGTGGTTCTGACTTTAGTTATTTTACAAGACTTTTTATCACCAAGGAGAATTGAGACTGTAAACTCTCGGAACCATAGACGGTTAGGTGTCATGTGAGATGAACATGTTGAGTCCATTATCCACTCACAATCATCAGTATTGCTCAACATTAGAAGGATCTATGATGATTCATAACTGTCTTCCACAAGAGCTACTTCACCAAAAGTAGACGGTTTATTGGCACTAGATTGTCTACCAAATCCAAATCTGTCAAGGTTGTTAGCCTTCTTCTGCCTATCTGGAGAAAATCTTTTGGTATGACATTCCTTCTTGCAATGGTAAGATTTGATAGACGATGTATTTCCACCATTGTGCATCCTTAACTTTGACCTCCTTCTACCTCTTCTATTATCATTGATACACATGTACCACTTGCTACAAGGCTATCTCGAGCACCAAACTCCTTAACATCAAACTTCTCTTTCAGCTCCTTCGAGCTTAGAGCAGTTTAGTTTGAACCTCCTCAAGAGAGAAAGTCTCTCTTCCATTTAGGAAGATTTCCTTGAAGTGATCAGGCGTCTTAGGCAAAGAACACAACAACAATAACAAAGTTTGCCTCATCATCAATCTGCACATCAATATTTTCCAGATCAAGGATTAACTTGTTGAATTCATCCAGCTGTTCGCTAATTGCCTTTTTTTACTACTCATCTTATATGAATACAATGCTTGCCTCAAATACAAATGGTTCACTAAGGCCTTTGTCATGTATTAACTCTCAAGCTTAGTCCATGGTCCTGTTGAGGTCTTCTCATTCGATACTTGTCTCAACACCTTATCATTGAGGTTAAGAACAATTGTGTTGTGAGCCTTCTCTAACAACGTTTCCTTGTCCTTCTACCGAGGAGGCCTTGTTGAACCAAAGGAGCATGCACCTCCGGTTGCCACAATCTTGTTTTGTGGAAGTCATGATGATTGATTCCATAGATGTGTCTACCACAAATTTAGACAAATTCTCAACCTACTTTGTTAGGAATTAGCTCATACAAATTCACCATAAATGTGTCTACCACAAAAATAGGGAACGATAACAAAGAAACACGTAAATGTAACAAGCAGAAGGTAAACGGTAGAGGAAGAACAAGAAAGAATGACACAAAAATAGCATGGATCTGTTGTAATGTAACAAACTTCAATCTACGGCCATAGAGGAATTCACTGTAATCTGATATCACAACTCGCAGTTTCTCTCATAGTAAACTCTCACTTAAGTACAACTCAATTGTTTTAACTACAAATGATGGTATAAAGTCCTATTTATACAACAATTCCATTATAACTAACACATGTGAAACACACTTAGACTAAGGAGGAAGACATATGAACAATGTTTCTTATTACAAAATTGTCTACTGAGACTATCTACCACATATGATAGACTATCTTGGTAGACGCTACGAGACCAGACTTCCTACTGAGACTATCCACCACATATAGAAGTTGAATATCAACTCTAGGCTGTCTAGGAACCTTTAGTCAGGATTTTATTGAGCCAATCATCACAATCGGCCACTTTTGTCTCGTAACATGTTGAAACTGCAACAATTTATTTAAAACTGTCATAACTAGTGTTGTATTACAGGAGATGGAATGGAGACAGAGGATTTGACTGGGTACATCTGTGATAGTGTAAAGCACCCGTTATGCAGTCTATATATTTGATAAGAAGATAAGATAGACTGTATACATCCAAAAGAGGAGCTAATTGTTGGAGCACTTGCTACATGTGATGTTTGGATTGATATTTTGCGATATACAACATTATGCACTGCTTTTAGGAACAAAGAAAAATAAGATACTAGATTCTAGCATCTGGAAATTTACCTTTTGCTTTTTTCATTTTTTTCTGGTTTGAAATGAAATTCATTTCAAGAATTTTATTGTGGTTATTTTTATGTTATTGGTTGGCAGAGCACATGCTGTTTTATGCGAGTGAAAAATACCCAGTTGAAGATAGCTACTCCAAGTACATTACTGAGGTATCATGATGTCTGTTCCTTTAAGTTGTGAAAAGTGCCATGGAATTTCCTGCCACTGATTATGGAAGTAGGCAACAATTATTTTTAACCTTTTTTGTCCTATGTATTTCAGCTCTTCAATTTTATTTATCCGTCATTCTATGAAATGAAAAAGTTGAAGAAAATATTTAATGGTTGTTTATATATCTTATTCCTAATCTTATTGGTACTTATGGATAAGAATGTCGGTCACTGTTGAAATTTTGTCAAAAGCCTTACTTGAATAGGGAGAAACAAATGCTGAATTGCTTGTGGAGCGTCAGCATGATTGAGTATTTATAACATGATTTACAACATCTAAGTTTTGGAAAGTAGGAAACTGAAAAATAATTCACAAAATATTCAAATCAAGTACAAATTATTTACTGCAAATATGCAGTTTGTAATTAGGAGAGATTACAAAATAATCAGATACAGTTCTTCTGTTATGCTTTTAGAAATCAGAAGCTCTAACAGGGGAGGTGGGTGAGTGGGAAAAATTGCAGATATTAACAGACAATAAAGTTTTAATTAGAGGGAAAATTTGCAGATATACAGAATGAGCTCAAAAGGAATTCTAGCCCTCAAATAGTATTTAAGCAACAAACTTCCTGTAGAAGGAAAAACATATAAAATTAAAATCCAGTAAACTACTTTGCTCTTTTACTGAAATTCTGTGCAGTCCTTACTTCTGAAGCCTGTTAAAGTTGAGTTCATGGTACTGCTAAGTATGTATATATGTCATGTTCACATTATTTGATAAGAAAATCATCTGGGCCTCTTAGAATCACTGACCAACTAATGAGATATTTCAACTTTCAACGCTTAAAAATTGATAATTATAATTATTGGTTAACTTGATATTTTAAATATCTGTATTAGATTTTCTTGACAGGTGATTATAGCTTTAAGAAGCAGAGGTGTGTTTCCTGTTTACATGTTATGATATAAGGGACATATTTCTAGGACAAAATGAACTGTATGGATATTTTACCTTTTTGAAATGATTGTTTTGTCATGTCTGGACTGTGTTTATTCAACCACATAATGAATTTGCCGTGTTTTTAAACTCGGGTTTAGGATTTATGACCTGTTTTTTGGTTCCTGTGGTGAAGCGGTCGGAATGTGGTCTCTTGGGCTCTCAAGTTTTCCCAAGGGCTTGTTTGGGAGAAGGGAAAAGGGAATGAAATGGACAGAAATCTCTATAAGACTTATGACTACTCATAGCTGCATCTTTTGAGCTTAAATTATGTTATGTTTTTAGTTTCATGCATCTGGCCTCCCACTCTGCAAGTATCTCTGCAGATGCGTATTGTATTTTAAGAATGGTTAAGAGTTTCTATTGTTTTTTTTATATTGTATCAAATATCAATATCAATTGGGGCTTCGAAAGCTGGAGCAATTCCATTGATTTATTATTTATTTTTAAATATTCTTAATTTTTTTTCTAATGACTCTTTTTGGTTGCTGTGGTCTGCCTTTCTAATGCAGCATGGGGGAAGCACCAATGCTTTTACATCTTCTGAACAAACCAACTATCATTTTGAAGTTAACACAGACGGCTTTGAAGAGGCTCTGGACAGGTAGATCCTGCTTTTTATTGTTTCCTCTTTTAATCCCTAATAAAAGTTCTAGCTCATTATGGTTTATCTTCCAGATTTGCTCAGTTCTTCACTAAACCATTGATGTCCCCTGATGCCACCATGAGGGAAATTAAAGCTGTTGACTCTGGTTAGCTTATCTTTTTTCATTATTTGATCTCTTTTGTTTTATTTCCTTGTTTCTTATCGGTATACTGTTCCTCTGCTTTCTTTGGTACAGAAAACCAGAAGAATTTACTATCTGATGGATGGAGAATGAACCAGGTATGTGCTATTGCTTTTAAATCATTTTAGGGGGCCTGTGTTGTAAAGTTGATTGGTTGGTTGTTTGAGATTAGAATTCAATTTTGCTTTTATGAGACATTTTCCAGTAGTATTAACATGGAGCAGATCTCCTCTATTTTGTTTATTCGGGATATAGTTTAATATTCATTTATAATTATTAATAGCACTCCATAGTGGTGCAGAGTGGCCCCAGGCCGCTACAATTTGAATCGGTGTTTTTTTGAATAGTGGATGTAGTGGTTGCAATTGCAGCCAAAATAGTGGCCATTGTGGAGCTAGAGTAAGGCTTTTTGCAAAACCCATTTTGCCTTCAGAACAGTCTCATTTTTTCACAGGGGGTTAGAGGCAAAGTTGAGATTTCCCTACTCTTTAGTATTTAAAAAGTTCCCCATATAGTTTCAAGTGCTTCTGAACTTACACCCACTCCTTTTTGTCTTTCTAAACTATGATTGTTCTGAACTTTGAACCCCAACCTCTGTTCTTTCTCTGTTTAACACCCACCCTCACCTTTTATTGATATTTAAGATATGTTGCATTTGAAATATCAATGTCTTTCAGATTTTGTTTGTTTTCATGACTTTTATTGTATCTTTCGCTTAAAAACGTATGACCTTTCTATTTTAAGTTATGAATACATTATGAATTTTGAGTAACACCCCCTTAATTTTAGAGCATTTATGTATATATAACAACATTTATGTATATAATACCAAAAACATTTATGCTTATATAGAAATTCAGAATAGCAGCCATCCTACGATGTGCGATACTGCTATATCATTTTTTGGGTTGACTAGATGCAACTATCCAAGATTGATAACTATGATATTCAAGGCATTTCCTGCATCCATGTAGCTCTTTACAACTGTTAGATGCTAAATTGGTCTAAAATTCTGTAGATTATGTTTCAAAGCTGTAAGTATCTCATCTATTGCAATCTAGTGCTAAACATGGTAGTACAGGTATCATCTGTGTGCATACACCTCATGTGTCACTTCATTTGTGCTGCACTATTTAGATTTCCCAGGTTAGAATGCGTAGGGAAGTCTATCATCAGTTAGAATTTTTCTCCTTATATTTTTACTTTTAAGGATTACTTAATCTCGTCCTTTTTCTTCCATTTTTCATGTGTGGTGTGGCTTTTACTTATGGTGCTTTTAGAGTGATGAAACATTGAAAGCAATTTGGTAACTGAAGCTTGAGGCCAGGGTCTCATGAAAATAGTTGGTTGCTTATAAATACAGAAGAACTATGGTTGCTTCTCGTGCTGAATTAGATTGATAACAAAGTTGAGGAAAGGGCAGTAGTATTGCCTATCTTGTCTTCAAATCTCAGCCTAGGATTGACTAATCTTAATAACCTTATTTACTTACCAAAGAAGATAGATTCATAATTTATTTGTTATTCAAAGAGGTTGGACTAATTTGTTGTCTTTGATGTTCATCCATTTTTCTTCCTTTCCCATTTTGTTTATCCTCCTTATATACTTGCCATTTCTCTTCAAATACGTATTTCTATCATGGGGTGGTTTACTGTCACTGCAAATTGTTTTTTTAAGCCTCTTATGGATAAATGTTCGTAATCTCTATTGGTCCCCCCCTCCCCACTGAAACATTACAATCTATACAGCTTCAGAAGCATCTCAGTGATGAAGATCATCCATATCATAAATTTAGCACAGGTCAGTGGTTGATTTAATTTCTTTTGTTTTTTAAACTCGTACAATTGAACTTTGAACTTTTGCACCATTCTACTTGTGGTTGGATTATTTTGTCAAAGAACTGACAATGAGCTATCCCTTGCTTATGCGTCCAAAATCTTTTAAAACATCCATTATGATATATTTTCCTATTATTATTTTAATATTAAGAATAACTGGCTACTTGATAAATATGATAATGAATGCCAGGAGCTAGATTTTATATTTTTTTCAAGTTATCTTTTTGGCTTGTCAGAGATTGAAGACGTGGAATATTTTTCTGTCAAACTAAAACATTAAGAAGTATTTTCAGACTGATGCTTTGTAATGCTCCTCGTGACATCTTTCTTCATTGTCAAGTTCATTGCTTTAGAGAATCTTCGTAGTTCTATCTGCTCAAATGCATTATTGTGTATTAAAATTCAAAGAACATTTGTCTATTAGGATAAACTCAACGGAGTATTTTGCTGCAAACTTCTTTGAAGTACATTGAGAATGTCATGGCTATATTTTGGATATGAAGACATCAGACTATGTGATTTTAGATAGTTTTGGATCTCTGTCTTTTCTTTTATCACATTGATAGCTGCTGACTTCTGAGCCAATTGGAAGATATTTACTTAGAATTTCCCTGGAGTTTATTTTAAAAAGTAATAAAGTTCCCAATGCCAATTTGTGTTTTTTTAAATAATTATGAATTTCATGTTATGTGCATTCGTATCATGTCATTGATTTGATTCTCAACCTGAATAACTATGGTGATTAATGTTTAAAACTATGCTTAGTTGTAATTTGTTTTAAAAGAAATATTTTTGTCCAAATGAAGCTGGAATATTTGCAATATCTATCATTGTTGCGATACACTTTCCATCATAATCATTACTGCAGTGCACTAATTTGTAGGGAACTGGGACACTTTGGAAGTTAAACCTAAAGCAAAAGGATTAGACACAAGGAAGGAGCTTCTCAAGTTTTATGATGAAAACTATTCTGCTAATTTAATGCATCTAGTTATATACACAAATGGTAACAGATATTTTGTTTACAATATGTTGGTTGAATTATTTTTTATCTTTTTTGAATGGCAACAATCCAATTATTTGGCATTGATATTTTCAGAAAGCCTTGATAAAATTCAAAACGTTGTAGAAGAAAAGTTCCAGGATATTAGAAACACCAGCAAAAGTTGTTTCCACCCTTGTGGTCAGCCATGCAAATCAGAGCATTTGCAGGTGCAGTTTGTCTATATCTTAATAGCAAAAACTAACTAATTTCTTCACCATCAATTGTAATCTATTTCTTATTTTGGGTTTCTGTTTCAGATTCTTGTCAGGACTGTCCCAATAAAGCAAGGTCACAAATTGAGAATTGCATGGCCAGTAACACCTGAAATTCATCATTACACTGAAGGGCCAAGCAGGTATCTTGGCCATCTCATTGGTCATGAAGGAGAAGGGTCTTTATATTACATCTTGAAAAAATTGGGTGGGTACTCTCCATCGGTTGCACATTTCATTATTAGTTTTGGGGTGTTGTCTACTTCATTTGAAATCTGATCCTTCTATTTTATGAGATGTTGCCTGGGTTTAAAGTAGCATCGTTATAGAAATGCAGAGCGGCCACTTCCCGCTACAGGGGCTGCTGTATTGGATTGGTACAGTGTAACAGCCATAGAAGGCCAAATAGCAGGCTGAAATGGTAGTGGTAGCTGGCATTATAGTACTGTCATGTGTTGATTACAAAAAACCCTCTGAACAGAGACATTGGGGTTTTCTTCGAGGGCTACTTTTGGGATTTTAGTTTTCCGAATATGAAAACTATATATGTATTAATAGTGAAAATGATAAAAGACTTGGAATAAGTAGACAACACGGTTCCTATTTAGGAAACTTGTTTTTTACTTTTATTGGTATTTACTTGTATATTTTATTTAAGACACCTATGACTTATGTATATGGTACCCATTATAGATAAACTATATAAAAAAATCAAAAATAGTGGCTATCCCGCAATATACTACCTTTGTAGTGTTTTTGGAACTGCCGCTATGTGCCACTGTCAGTGATTTAGAACATAATCTTGACTAGGGGTGACCTAGTACATTACATGAGGATGCCACCAAACAGGGCTGCCTAGTGGGGGTAGATGTCCGGAACCTTGTCTTTTCACGCATTTTGTAGTATTTATTTGAACTCAACCTCCAACAAGCAGCAGGCTTACTGTTGCACCAAGACTCTTATCTCTTGCCTATATTAATGAAAATATTTTAAATTCTCATATTTCAGATTTATGTAGGATGGGGACTGGAATTTTTCACAACCCACTCTAGGCCATGATCTGTGCACAGGTTAACACCATCCCTATCATCCGTTAGCTTGACAAGGCTAATGGTAGATCATCCTAAAAAATGAGTTTAGGCCTAACTCAATCCTACAAAACACTTTGGATGTAACTTGCATTCAAAGACTTGATGGTTCATGGGACTCTGCAATTCACACCAAGTTTAAGATCCATTAAAAGGTTCACTCACCATGTTATTCATGTGCTGGACAGTTACACTAAAACAGAATAGAACTGGCAGTTTTAACAATATAACTAACCGATAACATTGTCTAACGGAAGATACACTCACAAATTGTGACAAGAATGTTGCTCGAGCAAAAAGACAATTTTGGAAGATGGTTGAGAGGAACTGGTTAATAGAATGGAGAAGAGTAGACTTTAATTGCAAGAACTCTCCTTCAATGTGAAAGAGAAAGAATTACATATGTGAAGGAGTTATAACTCAGTTTCTTTCAGGTCTTCCTAGAATCCTGCCTCTTGAGACTTGTGTAAGTCTTGCCTTGCCCAATAGTTTCTGTAACTCAAACCTGTCTAAATTTGTTTCCTGTTTATATAAACTACCTTCACCTTATTCTGTTTCAGCAGAATATTAGTTTCTATTCTTTCTTTTCCATCGAGTATATACGTTTTCAGTGGGAGGTCTAACAATGGCTTGTATGACTTTTTGAACTTTATATTGCAAAATGTGAAATCTACACTGTTGTTCTGCAGAATAATGGATTGTCTTGTAATTTTGTGTTTTAGGCTTCAAAGTTGTATTATGTGCAAGTGCAATGCAACTGTATATGCAGTGTATATGGATATAGTTATTTGAGCCAAATAGTTGAGTTTGTTTCCAGAAGAAAACATGTTTCCCTTAGACCTCCTTTCTCACTCAGTCCCTTTCTTTTTACATGGAATTGGAGCCGATTGAAGACCCACTATACTTAAACCTTTTGGATTTCTTTACCTTCATCATTGAGATGCATATGACCCTGGATTTGAATCAATGCTTTTCTGATACATGCTTATACATGTATTCTAGCTTCTACATGTTATAAATTTATTATTTTACCGCCTAGAAACAAAATTCCATTTGCAGGGTGGGCTACGGGCTTGTCTGCAGGCGAATCAGATTGGAGTTTGGATTTTGCTTTCTTTACAGTTGTAATTGATCTCACTGATTCTGGTCATGGTTAGCTTTCTCTTTCCCTCTCCTCCATGTTTTCTTGTTTGTTGCACATATTTCTCCTCGTTTAAGAAGTTTTATCATGTTAACTTGTGCACATGCTCTTCATTGCAGTTATGCAATTGTTAATTTTACTACTACTGCTACTACTTTTACTAAATTCAAGGTTTGTTATCTGTAGTTTTGTTGATTCTGTGAACTCATTTTTACCTTTTTTATTTATTTATAGAGCACATAGAAGATATCATTGGGTTGTTGTTCAAATACATTGAACTTCTACAGCAGTCTGGTGTTTGTGAATGGATTTTTGAAGAGGTATGGATGTAGTTTAAACAATGAGCAAACAACTTCTAACTTTTAAGTGAAAAAATGAAAATATTTAGACAGCTTCAACATAAATTTAAAAGCTCATTTTTTAATTTAGCTTGAAAGTAACATAAGTTAAAAAAAGCAGGACAATGTGATTTTACAATTGCAATCTTCGTAGGTGATTGTGAATTTTGTCTGTGCTTCACCTGTGTTAGTAGGTCTATAGTTTCCCATAGGCAAACTATTGAACTACATTAACTTTGGTATCAATTTCTTTTCTTTTATTGTTTCCACACACGGTCTAAATTACATCTAATGGAATTTTCAATGTTGATGAAGCTTTCAGCAGTTTGTGAGACGAAGTTTCATTATCAGGACAAAATTCCTCCCAGTGATTATGTTGTTAATATTGCATCAAATATGCAGGTACTGCATATTTCTTTTTCTAACTAAGTAAAAAACTTTGCAGGGGAGCTTGTTGATGGAAATCATATTATTAATGGATCTGTTATTTTACAGTTTTATCCTGTGAAAGATTGGTTGACGGGATCATCCTTGCCTTTTAAGTTTAACGCAAGTGTTATCCGTATGGTACTAGATCAGCTTTCTCCAGACAACGTTCGGTAGGTGTACTAAAATCAAGTCTGTAAATTTATTTATATGAAGGATGTGAAGGATCAACTCTCCTAAGCCGTTATTTCTCTCAGCAAAGAAAAAACTGATTAAAGTGTTTGAGATTAGTAGGGCTGTGACTTAGTTATGATTAAATTTAAACTATAACTCATTCTCGAGCAGAATCTTTTGGGAGTCTAAAAATTTTGAAGGGCTTACTGATAAGGTGGAGCCATGGTATGGAACTGCGTATTCCCTTGAAAAGATCACTGGCTCTGCTATTCAGGTATGTGCTTATAATGTATGATTTTTTGTACTAGCTTGTTCATTTGGATAATTTTTCTGTTTTTCATGTGGAATTCACTATGTCTCTATTTTCAGTGATATGTTGAAATTGTTATGAAAAGATGGAACTTGATAGACCTCATAATGCTTGTATTTGCAGGGGTGGATGGCTTCTGCTCCTGATGAAAATATGCATCTTCCAGCTCCTAACAAATTCATTCCAACTGACTTGTCACTTAAAACCGTGCAGGAAACGGTATGATATATTTATCAACTATATATGTGTGTTTGGTGGGAGAAGGGGGGCTAGGGTGTTGTACCATGATTATCTTGACCATATTATTAATACTTGGAAACAGGTGAAGTTTCCAGTTTTGTTAAGCAGGTCAACTCATTCAGCCTTATGGTACAAGCCAGACACATTGTTTTCTACACCCAAGGCTTACGTTAAGATTGATTTTAATTGCCCATATGCTGGAAGCTCTCCTGAGTCTGAGCTTTTGGTGCATATTTTCACACAATTATTGATGGATTACTTGAATGACTATGGTAGGTTTCTAGTTTAGATGGACGTTACTTCGTACTTCTTATTTCTTCATATTGTGTGTACTAAGTTGCTAAATTCTAGTTGAAGGAGCTCTTAATTTCTTTTCTTAGCTTATTATGCTCAGGTTGCTGGTCTATATTATGGCATAAATCAGACAGATGGTGGTTTCGAGGTACTCTTAATAATGTATTTTAGTTTGCAACATTGCAATTTCTGAATATGAACGTTGAATATTAATCTACGATCACTGTTGATGAATGCTAGAAAGATGCTTTCTTGCACACTCTTGTCAACCCTTTATCAGATGAAATTCATAGTGTAGGATTGGGGCCTACTAAAAGGTAGTGAGACTGATGGGAATTTAACCAATAATGAAAAGTATTGGAAAGATTGCTCGCATTTCTTTAATCAATAATATGCATTATTGCATTTTTTTTTGTTAAATTGTAACATATAGATGATCCTAAGTGATTTTAAATGCAATTGTTAAAAATATACTTGAGTTCAGTTCTACACTTTACTCCTGTAATTGATTAAAATAGCAGACATCAGGTAAAGGTTGACGATTTGGGTCGTGATAATCATAGTTTTGATATTTGAAACCATAATAAAGGTTTAAATTGTTTATTATACCAGGGAGGGATAACATTGACATATAATTTGGAAGATTTCCTATTCTCATGGTAATGAACCCGTAGAGTTTTATTTATCTATCAACTGGTTTGTACAAAGAAATTTGTGTGGAAGTATAAATAAAAATAGAACAGAACTTTTACCGTCTGCCCGCCTTGGAGAAATGTGTTACTTCATTCTAATAATTAAAATGCCATATTTTTTAGGTGACACTCCTTGGTTATAATCACAAGTTAAGGATTCTACTGGAAACTATAGTTGAAAAGATTGCAGCATTTGAAGTGAAAACTGACAGGTTTTCAGTCATCAAGGTACTCTATCACTCTTCTCACATGGGATTTAATTATCTCATTCTTGTCATTTGGAGATTGAATTGATTACTTTATATCATAATAAGAAAATATGCTTACAGATGAGCATGAACATGTGTGTTCAGTATTTGATTTATAAATTATCTATGCCAACGTTATCATAATAAATTTTTTTCTTGATTTTTTAATTTCTTTATTTATCTTTTCATATACCATTTTATCAGGAAATGGTAACCAAGAAATATCAGAATATGAAGTACCAACAACCTTATCAGCAGGCTATGTACTATTGCTCTTTGATCTTACAAGATCATACCTGGCCTTGGACAGAACAACTCGACATACTTCCTACTCTTCAAGTTGAAGATGTTGCTAAATTTGTACCATTAATGCTCTCCAGGACATTTTTAGAGTTCTATATAGCAGGTTCTTAGGCCTTTCTCTCTCTTTATGGATGGCAAGAGTTACTTTTATTTCAACTGGAGTGAAATTTTGTGTACAGGGAACATTGAAAGCCATGAAGCAGAGTCAATAGTCAAGCACATAGATGATGTTCTCTTTAATTGTTCAAAACCTCTGTGCAAACCTTTATTCTCATCTCAACATTTGGCCAATCGAGTTGTTAAACTTGAAAGTGGCATGAGTTACTTCTACCCTTCAGAATGTCTTAATCCTGAAAATGAGAATTCTGCTCTTCTGCACTATATACAGGTAAATTTTGCGGTAGTTTTTTGTTCATGATTTGTATCAAGATATGTCTGGCTGCCTAGACTGATATGCATTACTCCGTCCAAATATCATTTTTGATTGGAAAAGCAAGTTGTTAGCTTGTTCCTATTTTTCCTAATTTATTTTGGCTGTGAATAGATTTCAATGATGCCAACACACCGAGTAACTTTGATGAAACTGGCTTTCAAAAGCTATACTGTTAGTATATTGCTTTAATTAGTCTCTTTAGTGTAGTCATGAAAATTGACTCTGTTTGAAAATTATCTGGATAAGAACCCTACCCTTGATATTAGTTGTTCATGATGATTACTGGACAACAGTGTTATCGTATTGCACCCAATGTCTCTGTTGAGAATCATATATCCCTGGACAACAAATTTTTGGCATATCCAATGTGAAATAGTCCTTAATTTTGACTAGTTGAAGTGTTTAATTTCCTAGTATTTTAATTTTGTCTAGACCTTAGTCTGTTCTGTTACGTCAATTTTCATTATTATGTATGCCAAAACGTGCGGTTTTTTCTGTCTACATATTTAGACATGTATTGTTCTCCTACCCTTTTGGCCAGGCCATTTGATCAGATTTTAGTTTTTTCATTGTAATGTTGAAGCCATTGTTTCTTACCATTCTCCTATTAAATTTGTAGGTTGGTCGTGATGACTTTAAGCTGAATGTTAAACTTCAGCTTTTTGCTCTTGTTGCAAAGCAGCCAACCTTTCATCAGCTACGATCTGTTGAGCAGCTGGGGTACATTACTGTGCTCTTGCAGAGGTATGTTGATCTGCAGCATCCTGTGTGTATTCAGCTTGGAAGACTTACACTTGCTTTTAACTTCAATTTTTAACATGTGTAGGAATGATTGTGGTATACGTGGACTACAGTTTATTATTCAATCCACAGTAAAGGTATTTTCCTACGTGGAACTTGGAATTAGTCTAAAAGAATTTTTAAATTATGACATATGCTTAAGCCCTGCATTTTACTTGCTTCTCAGTCTCCCGGGGACATTGAGCAAAGGGTCGAGGCATTTCTCAAAATGTTTGAGACCAAGCTTTATGAGATGACAATTGATGAATTCAAGGTCTGATGGCTCTGTTATTATTTTATATAGTTTGCTGCAAATGTTGTTCTCTAATCGTGATTGAAATCTTCAATAATGAATACTTCCCCATAGATATCTACATTTAGGACTTTATGTGCATCATCGTTTACACGCATTAAGCAAGGACAACTATGTTTATACATCAATTTTAACATGTTTGGGAACGGAAAAAATTGAGTAAATAATTATAAATATGCGTAAAATAATTATCAAAACTTTTTCAGTATTATAATTAATTATCAATGTCTTTAAAAGTGGACATTAAGCCTAACTTAACCTCACAAAACTAGTTTGGAAGATAGGGTTTGTACCACAGTTATATACTATGATTTGGTCATATGTTTAATCGATGTGGAATCTCTAAAACACCCCATATGTCAAGGATTGGACATTTCAAGCATAGGGCTAGATATTTGTGGGTCGTCCAATAGCTGGTAGTGTGATAAGTCCAATAGATTTGGCTAGGATAGGCTCTGATAAAAAAATTCTTTATTTCCTTACATTGTTTAAGAAGGTATCAAAGTCTATTATAGTGAGATTTGTTGGGCCTGTTAGACTATCTATAAATATCTATTTCCACACTCAGTATATCTAGTCCTCAACATGAGGCTGTGTTACTGATTCCATATCGACTATAAGATATATGACCAAATTATAATGATACACAACCCCTACAAAATTAGTTTGGATGGTGAGGTTTTCATTCACTTATATGTTTTAATTTAGGTATATTTCTAGTCAATGTTCTCCAACACACACTTTGATGCTTAAGATTAGACATCTCATGTGAGTTTAAATATTTATGGGTGGTCCAATAGTGTGTGACATGATAGGTCTAACAAATCTTCCTATGATAAACTCTGATACCATCTTAGAAAATAGATTTTAAGTCTAACTCAACCTCACAAAATTGACTTATAAAAATTTGCACTTGATTTATATTCATAATTTGGTCATACCTCCAGTCGATATGAGATCTTAACACACTCTCACGGCTGAGGATGAGATGATATTTGTAGGTAGTTTGATATTGGTCATAATAGACTCAACAGGTCCAGGTCTTACCATACCATAGACTCTGATACCATCTTAGAAAATGGATTTTAAGTTTAACTCAACCTCACAAAATTGACTTATAAGGTAAAATTTGCACTTGACTTATATACTATAATTTGGTCATACCTCCAGTCGATATGAGATCTTAACACACTCTCACGCTGAGGATGAGATTATATTTGTAGGTAGTTTGATATTGGTCATAATAGACTCAACCGGTCCAGGTCTTACCATACCATAGACTCTGATAACACTTGTTGGGATCTCAAGTTTTAAAGAGAATAAATTCTTTCTTACTATTTCTCATTACATACATTGGATATATATATATATATAGAGAGAGAGAGAGAGATGAGTTGGGTATTTTCGAAAAAAGATAGCGCCTACTCTAATTAAAAGAATCCCTTAGATTTGAAATTATTTGGCAATATATAGGTTTAAGCTTTATTGTTCATGTTCATCATTTCTGGTATCAATAATATCATCTGCATAGACCAATGAAATTGTTACTCCCCTGAATTAGAATGCTTATAAATAAAGTGTGGCCCCCTTGACTCTATTTGTATTTAAGACTCGTCATGACTTTGATGAATCTCCCAAACCATGGTCTAGTTGACTCTTTCAACCTGTACAATGCTTTCTTCAGTTTGCAAACTGCATTGGCCTCAATCTGTCCTGTATATCCAAGTGGTACTTCCATGTATATTTTTTCTTCAAGGTCCACATCTAGGAATACATTTTTCACATCAAATTGTTGTAACTTCCACTCATGGTTTGCTGCCAAAGATAAAAGTACTCTGACTGTGTTCATTTTTACAACTGGTGCAAAAGTTTCCAAGTAATCCACTTCATATGTTTGAGTGAATCCTTCACCAACCAGCCTAGCCTTGTACCTCTCAATGGTCCCATCAACCTTGTATTTTTACTGTATAAATCCACTTTCATAGCAAGTTTCTTTTCAGGTGGTAGGGTGACTAGCTTCCAAGTATTATTATGCTCTAATGCCTCTATTTCCAAATCCATGGCTTGTTTTCATTTTTTGTCAGTTAATGCCTCAGATACAGAAGAGGGTATGGTTGTGGTGTTTAGGCTTGTGAGAAAGGTTTATCTCAGGAGAGAATTTTTCAAAGGATAGATAGTTTGGGGAGGAGTAAAAGTGTTTAGTCACATATCTACTTCCTTCTTAAAGGCAATTTTGGAGATCTAAATTCTGTGCAACTGGTTCATCACATTCACAATAGAATTGGGATTTATAGGTTCATATATATTTACCTCTTGTAATGATATACGATTGAACTCTTGAACATGAGCGGATTCTGGAATGGTCCTTTTTCTACTGGTGTACACCAACTTTTTTTCCTGATTTTGTATCAACATGTGATCTAATTGGTTCTGTAGAATTGAAATTTTGACCTGCAGATTCAATTTCAAAATTTTGATTTACCTCCTCTTTTCCTCTCAATTAGTTCTGTTTCGGTAGTATTCTTTTTGACTTTTAGCTTTTTCAATTTTTGGTCAAAAAACAAATTTGGTAATATAAAAGGCTCAGTAAAAGGATCATGATCTTCCCTTAAATCCTCCCCCTAAAGATGAGGATGGTTAAAATTGTTAACTTGCTCGTAGAAAGTGACATCCCTTAATACAAAGAATTTTTTGGAAGGAGGATATAAACATTTATACCCTTTTTGTGTGACAGTATCCTAAGAAAATACATATAATTGCCCTTGGGTCTAGTTTTCCTCTTTGCTGCTTGTGAACATGGACCAATGAAACACAACAAAATATTCTAGGTGGAAGGTTAAGAGAATGATTTATATGTGGATAAAATGAGTTGAGCACCTCCATTGGACTTTTAAAAACAAAACAAAAGGTAATATGTTAATTAAATACGTGGCAGTAAGTATAGCTTCCCTCCAAAATTTTTTGGAACATTATTTTGAAAACTAGTTTGTTCTAGAAGGTGGTCATTTTTCTATTCAGAAAATCCATTTTGTTGGGGTGTGTATATGCATGAGGATTCAGAATTATCCCTTTCTTTTGAATAAAAGAGTTTAATGTATATGATTAAAATAATCTTTGGCATTATCAGTCCTAAGTTTCTTGATAACCACCCCAAATTTATTTTTAATCCGTGATACAAATTGCATAACAATAAAGCCAAACTCAGATTTGTGTTTAGGGAGAAAAAGCCATGTTACCCTTGTACAATCATCAATAAAAGTTATGAATTATTTAGCTCCTGAAATATTAGAAACATTAGAGGGACTACACACATGTATGAACAAGATAAAAAGGAGAATTACTTATTCTATCGCTCAGTGGAGGAAAAGGTACACGTTTGTGTTTTGCTAACTCACACACCTCAAAGTGAAAAGTCTACAGATTTAAACATTTGAACTAAGGAAACAAAAGCTTTATGACACGGAATGAAGGATGTCCTTATACAGCTGAATTTTTTCTCTGATGGTGATTGAGGATTCAGAGATAAGAGATTGACTCTTAATGGGCTGATTCAGATCTTCCTTACACATTCTCTAGCATCTTCAAACATCCTTTCCAATTCCTTGTCCTACAATATACAAGAGTTACTATAAAAAATCACATTACATGAGAGATATTCCATAACCACACCATTATCATATAGTCTTCTTCATCTTTGAAAGTAGGATCATCTTCAGCAAGAGCATCATCATTTAAATGGCCATCCTTTCCCTTTCAAGATGGTCTCAATGAGTTGAGGCCACTTGAGATAATCTTTTCCAATCAATTTATAGACTGAATGAACATTCTGCAGTTCTCCCGCATTGGAGGGCTTGTCTCCATTTTCAATTTACAAAGAAATTGATGAAACACATGGATTTGATGCATAGTGCTCAACAATGGAGGCCTAAACACACAGATCAGAGACTAAGAGACTGTACAGCAATGAAGGCTGCAATTAATTCCCGTGATCAGAGGCTCTTAAGGATTAGGAGCTCTGATACCATCTCAAGTTTGAAAGAGAATAAATTCTTATTATTTCTCATTACATACATTGAAAATATATACATAGATGAGTTGTTTATTTTCAGAAATAAACAGCTCCTACTCTAATAAACAGAATTCCTTAGATTGTGGGACTGTTATGCTAGAAGTAAAACAAGATATAGCAAAATATACAGAATTAAAACCAACAAATACCGAAGATTTAAAACTAATAAGAATAAAATCTGAAACTTCCAAAACAGAACACAAGACAGAAGAATTAAAACTAATAAGAATAAAATCTGAAATTTCCAAAAATATCTCAACCGAACACAATGTACAGGGGGACTTGTGAGTACTGCATGTGGCCAATCCATATACAGAACAGTGGTGTAACCCGAACCGGTGGATGAATCATTAAATCATTATATTCTTATGATCCATTAGTATACTGAAACTAAACTTGAATGTATGAAATTTTCAGTGGAACGGGAACATTAACTCATAACTGACAGAAGTTTATGCTTGCTAGATTTATTGCTATATCTCACGTTCCATGAATATAGATAAGTTCAAATTTGGAGAGTTAGAATCAATATATTTCATTCAGTCGTCATTTCCATATATATCAATTTGGCTATGCAATATATCTGCTATTGGACACTTACTTGAAAACCAATCTTGAGCATTTACTTCACAGTTTAAGCTTAACAAATTATTATAATCTGTTTTGGTAATTGTGTTCTACATACTTTATTCATGTGACTTCTGTAATGCATATATGCAGAGTAATGTAAATGCTTTGATAGATATGAAGCTAGAGAAACACAAAAATTTGAGGGAAGAATCATCATTTTTCTGGCGAGAGATTAACGATGGTACTTTGAGGTTTGATAGGAGAGACTATGAGGTATATACTTATTTCTGTTGGATGAATTTAGAAATTAGTGAAGAAACTCGTACATTTAACTAATGAAGGGTGGCACTACACTTGAATTGTATATTTGATACTATTGTATGGATTTGGAACAGGTTGAAGCATTAAGGCAGCTCACTCTTCAAGAATTAATAGATTTCTTCAATGAATATGTGAAAGTTGGTGCACCTCGAAAGAAAACTTTAAGTGTACGAGTTCATGGGAACCGGCATTTATCTGAGTACAAAGCAGAAGTCTCAGAATCACACTTGGCTAGAATAGATAACATCTTTACTTTTAGAAGATCACAATCTCTTTATGGTTCATTTAAAGGACTTTCTGGACAGATGAAATTATAGACTGGGTCCTCCAGGCTTAAAGGATACTTAATCGAAATAACACCAGTAATATTGGGCATTCTCATAAGCTTGGATAAAATATACCCCGTTTCAGTTCACCGACGTGCTAAGTCCTGGATTTGAATTGAGTGGTAAGGTATATTTATGACATTTCTGTAAGCTCTTTGTATTTATAAGAAAACCAAACGTTTCTGTAGGCTTTTGTCTCTATATTTTTGACAGATGTTTTTGAAGCAACTATGATAAATCAAATATTTATAGTGCTCAAAAGACGGGCAACCATTTTCTTTTCTCAACTGATTGATCTTGGATTCTAATTTCATTGAAATCCACTATTCTCATTTTTGCTTACAATGTGCCTCATGTGTTACCTCTCAAAATTATGTATGAAATTTTGTTATTCAACTATAGATCTGACTGAAATCTGTTCCAGAAATAATGGAGTTGAGATACAAAGACAATTTAGAGAGAAAAGACTTACATGAATATTATTCATTCATGTGTCTCGAGAATTGATTTAACATTTAGATAGTACCGGTGGCTTTTGTACCAGTTGGACAGTCTAAATTAATTAATAGCTATAATATTCAAATAACTGAGTTGTATTTAATTTTCAATATTGATAGTCTCTTCAGGATTCAAAGATAGACGACTGATATTATTTTCCTTTCTGTTATTTCCTTACCTATCCATCTTCCACGAACATCTCTCTCTTCTCTTCCATTTCCCTTTGCCATGTCTCATTTTCTTTTCTTGCCTCTCATTTGTCACCCACCACCTAATGGATGTTATTCTTTCCTTTTTCTTTTAGTAAATCCCCTATTTAGTCTTAAAAAGACAAGTCCGTTAGCTTATAGCTTTTTATTAAAATTTTCATATAAATAGATCGTTAAAATTCTTTTCTGTTTGTATATAAATTTTACCATATTTATATAAAGAAAATTATATATTTACATAGCAAATACTTATAAATGATTTATATGCAAACAGATTAATTTTTCAAGGATTTATTTATAAGAAAATTTTAATTATGTACTTTGTTAGCCAATGTACTTGTATTTCAATGTCTAATTTGGGTATTTATGCTTTCATTTTCTCTTAATCTCCCCTTCGCTTTTTCTCATCCTTCTCACATTTTCCTTTCCTTCCCTTGACCTTCCATCTTCTCTTTTTTCATATTTTTGCTTCTTCACTACTGTTGAACAACAACCGTTGTCAATTTAGATATCATCGTGGTATAAATAATGATGATGATAATAATAAGTATAAATAAAATTTTGAAATAAAATGATGATATACAGTAATAGTTGTATAAAATAAAAAAGGTATCAACATATCATTAACATATCATTACTCATATGTGAGATTATGTCTACGTGATTTTCATATCTTTTTTGTTGAAATAATTTGTTATGGAGTTTCTTTCCTTTGAATTTTGGTTTTGATCACTTAGTATCTGAATATAGTTTTGCTCGTATAATATTTATTTTCATCACTTTGCACGTAATTTTATATTTGTTTAATTTCCGTCCTCAATTAGTCAAGTGAGATATAAATTTGATTTCTTCATTCTTTAAGAATCTGTTATTCGGGTTTCTCTTCTATAAGAAAGGTTCTTGCACCGTGTACGCCTCATTGTTTCGTTTCAATGGTAAAATTTGTCAAGATCGATTATTGCACATAAGAATTCGTGCTAAGAAGGTGGTTTAACTTACGAAGTGCTGTGTTAAATTGTCAACTCAATTCAACGTACCTTTCAAACATGTTCTCAGAAAGGTCGAACTTGATTTTCCGGTTGAAAATCTCAATTCAACTTAATTTGTAGTGGTTATTAAATTAAGCTGACCTATGAACAATTATAAAAAGATTAAAAATAAAAAAAATATGTTAAAAAATGCCTAAAAAAAATAAGCATTATAAAAAAATCATTATTACACACCTTAATTGAAAAGCAGATATAAATAAATTATGGTTTTAATATATCCTTTTAATGAATTGTTTCCACCTCTCTACAGTCTGTTCCTTTTCCTATCTTAACCTCTACTACTATCCTTGTTCTTTCTCCTTGCAATTCTGTTACCAACATTACATCACACTCTTCTTTAAACATTGTTGATAATATTGTTATTATTTCTAATATTTCTAACCCTTCACCTCATTCTAGTGAATTTCCTGCGTCTCATGGATCTCAAGTTCCTTTGTTTCCCTTGGCTTCTCAGTCTCATAATTCTCCTTCTCATACGTCTTCAAGTTGCTCTTGCACAACCATTTTTCATTAAAGTTCTTTACGATATTTATTGGGCCTGTGATCCTGATTATCAATTGGTCCAAATCTAGTTTCTTGGTGGTCCAAGAAAAAAACCTGTTTTGCTAGATCATCCACTGAAGTTGAATATTACTGTCTAGCTAGTGCTACTACTGAAATTACCTAGGTTCAACGCTTTGTTAATTTTAGACAACTGTCAATTTTAGACAATTGTCACTTTGTTATATAAGAGGAAACTAGATTTCATTGTCTCTTTTCATTCTTCTTGTTTGTTATTCTCTCTTTTCTATTACTTCTTGATTTCTAATACTTAGCATGGGGTCATGCAACACGCTTGTCCCATATCTGGAATTCATCATTCACTAGATTCCTCAGTTACATCAAACTGACAGCTAAGTAACCTATAACGGTTAACAGAAAAATAACCGAAGTAGCTAACTGAAAAACTATCTATTACAGGTGTAAACAACAAAACCTGGAAAGTTAGTTGAAGCTCCTTCACACTAACCATGCTCACGGTACTGGCATTGCATAGTCTGATGTGTCTTACTTTGTCTTGTTGTCACGTAAAATAAGGCTCGTCCCTTATATTATTCCAGGCAGGGCAACCTTCTATGCTCAAATCTTCAATGGTAGTGAGGCGATGCATGTGGCTTGGAGGAAACCGAAGTGCAGGACATTCAGAAATGTGGAGTCTCTTAAGATGAGTCATTCTAGGTAAAAACTCAGGAAGTAACTGAAGGATAGGCAGATTATTAATAATCAAGGTCTGCAAAGTATCTGCAGCTCCTTCGATCCATTCAGGAAGTCCAAGTAGCCACAAATTCTCTACATGCAGAAACTTCATCCTCAGTCTTTTGAATTGGCCTTCCTTGTCCAAAAACAAATTTAACTTGTCACAATCTGCTACAAAGAGAGCCTCTAGTTTAGTCAGAATGTAAAAAGGCAAGGACTCTAGGCTCCCACATGATCGAACAACCAATATTTGAAGGGAACTTAGCTGAGCGAGTTGTTCCTCTTCCAACAGAAACTTCAAGTTGTCGCAATATTCAAAACTCAAGGTTTGAAGATTGCTCAACTTTGCAACTTCAACCTGTGACAGAAAAGATTCCTTTGTGGTTATTTTCAGCTCTCGAAGGTTCTTCAACATCCCAATTCCTTTAGGCAATGCTTCAAGCTTCATGCATCCGCTGACCGAAAAAACTTGCAAATTCTGGAGTTTGCAAATAGAATGAGGAAGTCTTTTGATTTGACGGTTGCTAGAAAGATCGAGAACTCGCAGATGCACCAGTTTAGAAATTGAATTTGGAAGCGTCTCGAAAGAAGAATCACTTAAATCTAAGATCCGTAAGTATCTGTATCTCGATAACCATGTCTGCAGAAGAGTTTCTCTCGCAAGACCCACTCCTTCAACGGGAAAAATAATTGTTCTCAGACTTGTGGATTTGGGGAACAAGGTATGGTCAAAAGAATCATTTTCAACAGTTGATAAGTGCCTAACTTGCTCTGGTATACTTTTAGTACGTGAATCTACCATCAGAAATTCCTCCTTCGCAACATACAGTGCAAGATCATGCACCAAATCGTGTACGTAGAAAAAATAGAAGAGTCCATAGTCACTGAAATCCTGAAGAAAAGATCTTGAATGTAGCTCGTCTATATATTGTCTTGCAATCTTGTCCACCTTTTGACTTCCATTCGGGGATTGAAGTAGTCCAAGTGACGCCCAAAGATTAGTAATTTCTGTATTAATAAAACGAAAATCTTTGGGAAAAAGGGAGAAGTAAGCAAAACAGCGCTTCAAATGGAATGGCATTTGATCGTAGCTTAACTTAAGTGCAGGTAAGATGTCTTCTCTCTTTTGCTTTAAATTCCATATCTCATGATCTCTAACAAATTCCCACTTCTCCAAATCTAAAGAAGAGAAGAGGGAAGTTCCTAAGGTTCTCACTGCTAGTGGAACCCCGCGGCATTTTTTCACAATTTCTTTTCCTATCTTCATCAGATTTGGATGTTGCTTCTCTTGACCATCCTTAAATGCCCATCTCACAAACAGGGATAAGCAATTCTGTGGAGAAAGGCCTTCTAAAATATATGGAGGAAGGGTGCCCATCATTGAAGCAATGGAGTTACTTCGAGTTGTCACTACGATTTTGCTTCCCACCGCACCAACTTTTATTAAATTTTTCAACTCTATCCATTTCGCACGATCATCATTCCATATATCATCCAACACGAGTAAATACTTCTGACCAGAAAGCTTTAGTCTAAGACGAGTTTGTAGCTGCTCAATATCTAACCTGTTAATGTTTTCTTGGTGAGCAAGAGCAATAGTTGGAGCTGAAACTGAAGCAGAGTTGATGATTTTAATAATTATCTGCCTTATGTCAAAGTCATCAGAGATACACACCCACATCTTCAACTGGAAAAGATCATCCGTTCTCTTATCATTGAAAACCAACTTGGCAAGTGTGGTCTTCCCCAACCCTCCAATACCCACTATGGGAATAACACAAACACTTTGATCTCCATAACCATCACCATGAGGGTGAGGTTGCATCAAAAGCTTCATAATTTCCTCCTTGTCACTCTCCCTTCCTACCACATCAGAAGCATCAACATGGGAATAAGTCATTTCTCTCCTTTGAACAAGTCTGTGGTCAACCTCAATCCTCTCAAGACCAAACTGGTTCCCATCAGCTGCTATCTTATCCAATCTTTCCCTAACATCTTTGATTTGATGAGCCATTCTAAGACGAAAAATAAGAGAATTAGATGAAGAAAAGAAGTGGTCTAGCTTCACCCTGATGCTGCCTGAAGCTTTGACAACTTGCTTTCGTGAGTTTTGATACTCAAATCCGTCCAATACATCTTCAGCATCGGCGCAAACGTTTTGGATCTGCCTGAGCCATTCGCGCAAGCCTTGATTATGTTCTTTCTTCTCCTCAGCATCTAAAAGCACACCTTTAACTATTGACAAAGTGTCTTTGATCCCTTGCACATCCTCATACAAACCGTAGGCTAGAGAAGCTTCTTCGTAAGCATAAGAAGCAAGCTTCCCCAGCACTGAGTTAACGATATCGAAGACAAAATAATCGGCCATGTTTTTCGGATAGCAGAAAGGATTTGGGGTAAAAATTGGTTAGTGCTGATTGTCCCTCTATGCTCATAAGTCAACCAGTTCACGTGGAACCAACCAAAGTCAACTTTTACTGATTGAATGTTCTTTCAACCTTAGTATCGCTATAATAGGGATACTAAGGGATAAGTTTAAGTATTGAATTATGTGATCAAAAATCATTTTGGACCAGTATCTAGTTTAAGGCTTTTGCTTCCATCCCCTATTTTTTTTTTTTTCCAAAATGTCAATTTTGCCTTTCTATTTATGACCACATTGAACTTCCAAGAACTTCCATTGCCGCCCTTGTTAGCTCTTGTTTTAGTAATTGGATTTGGCAAAAATTATTGTCGGAGGTGAAGGTCTTCAAGGTGTTGAAGTTACTTAGTTGTGTCGAGTAAATTTACGTTTTATTGAAAGCATTCGAGCAACACTATAGAGGTTCTCACACTACTTTTCGATTTTTTTTCCCGATTGTGCAACTGGAAAGCTTTCAAATTGAGCAACCCATAATAGTAATTTGATATTCAATTATGAATTGTATAATTAGAAAAATTAAATGAAACATTTTAGATCATACAAATCCATAACTAGAAAAGATTAAGTTTTACATTACATTATTCAGGAAAAACATCTCATCAGAAAAAATATGATTATGCAGTTCGAAATTCTATTTTTCAAGATTTAGGAAGAATTTGTAAGGTGTTTTCAGGAAACCTATCCAAAAGTGTAATTACGAATTCTAGATTTAGCAAGTCAGAATACTCGTACTTCAAGATTTGCCTAATGAGAAATTTCTTATTTTGCTCACGAAACACATAATTCGAAAGGTTTTTTTCTTTACTTTCAGATTACATGTTATAGAATGTCGTCTTTTTAATTGAAATTCATGCTTCACTTTGACAAATCTTACATGGATGATCAATTTTATGGTATAAGATGAAGTTAATTAGTATGGATGAAGCTACTGATATGGCGACGAAATGTGATTTAATCGGAGAAGAATTAGTTAAAGGAGATTGGAACGAAGCTTTCCAACCAAGGAGCTAAGATATTTTCATTATTTATAC
>Ga0099825_1001207_pt1 | contig 32247 bp, 20 predicted proteins | sample SiratroredBW_FD_76838 | JGI IMG/M metagenome (GOLD analysis project Ga0099825, IMG submission 76838) | Root nodule microbial communities of legume samples collected from California, USA - Siratro red BW | ecosystem: Host-associated > Plants > Roots > Nodule | place: USA: California | collected...
CTTCTCATGTTGTTTTATTGCTTTCTGCTATGTATGTATCAAGAATGAAAAAAAAGTAAAAAAAAGGAATTCTTGTATATCCGAAATATAATACAAGAGTGTTATTTTATGAGTATATAAACAAGAGAGTGTATATACAAATGTCGTGTCAAAGACAATGAATGTATGTAAGATGAGTGAGAAAAAATTGAGAAACAACTTAAAGAAATGAAAAGTGAGAGAAAAAGTAGATGGTGAACATGAGAATAAAAAAAAAAACTATATTTTTTTCTTTGTTTATTTTTTATTTTTACAAAGACCTAATTGATTGGTCGGGTTTAAGTTTTATGTTTCATAATTTTTTTTGGTAAAACATGATAGGTTGGACTGAATGTGCACTTTTGTTTTCTTTTCTCCTATTTTTTTTTTTATTTTTATTTTTTAATAAAACTTAATGAGTTAGATCCAAGTTGTATTTTTGTTTTGCTTATATATTTAAAAAAATAAAACTCTAAGTTAAATTATTTTAAATTTTTATTAAAGAAGTATCTTATCTTAGTGTTGTAATATTTTTTTACTTAAAAAACTATTATTTTTATTTTTCTTCAAATGTATATATTTTTTTATTTTTAAAAAAATAATTTTTATTTACTCAAACAAAATCAAGTGATGATACTTTAAACCCTAATATTTTTAAACCATAAATTTTAAAAATCTTAAATCTTATTTCAAGTAACTTGATTAATATAACTTGATGATCAAGTAAATGATTTAATGACCTACTAATCTAATCTACAGATAACCTCGTAACCTGATCAGATGACCTGATTAACAAATAATAACCAATGCATAATATGAAAGTAAAGAAAGTTTTAAAATTATACATTCTGAAAGTTAATTGCATAATTCAAAAACAACTTTTGACTTCGAGCTAAAAGTTTTTTTCATAAAATCCAAAGTAACAAAGCATATATTTTTTATATTTATGGGGGGTGCAGAAAGAACTTCAGTTCTGGAAATAGTTTATCGACGAGTTCTTCCTACACCCTAATAAGATTCTTCCTGCACCCTAATAAAAAAATTCATTTCGCAATTATTCTTATATGAGAACTGGATGGCACCCCCATCCGGTTGTCATTTAAAACAAATTGACAACCGGATAAGCAGGTCATCCGGTTGTTATTTTTGTTCAAATGACAACCGGATGGCCTGTTCATCCGGTTGTTAATTTTTTTTCAAATGACAATCGGATAGGGGTGTCATCCGGTTCTCATTTCCAAATCAAAATGATAACGGGATGAAACCCATCCGATTCTTATAGTCCAAATCGAAAAATTAATCCGTTTTCGATTTTGATTATGATAATCGGATGAGTTTCATCCGGTTATCATTTTGATTTAGAAATGAGAACCGGATGACACCCCCATCCAATTGTCATTTGAAAAAAAAAATAACAACCGGATGAACAGTTCATCCGATTGTCATTTGAAAAAAAATAACAACTGGATAGGAGTGTTATCCGACTATCAATTTTTTTAAATAACAACGGAACGAAGGTGTCATTCAATTTTCATATAAGGGTAATTGCATAATGAAGTTTTTTTATTAAGATACAGGAAGAATCTTGCAGGAAGAACTCGTCTAATTTATCCGTTGCAAAAGCCCAATGTCCTTGCACCAGTTAGATTTTTTCGATTTGGGCTTTCTCGATGGAGGGAAAACAATAATTAACAAAAAATAATAATACATTTTTAATTTAATTACATTTTCCTCTCCTTAACAAATTTATATTTCAATTGTTTCCTCTCACACTTTAGCTTCTAAACAGTCTAAAACCAAAAACAAAATCATTCCCTCCATTTAAAAAACTGGTTTCACTCTAAAACAAAATAAATAGGTCTTTTTTTTTGGCAAAAAAAAAATATTAAAATCTGAAAATTAGGAGCCACCACCACCTTCTTCACCAACACGACCGGCGCCGTCGGAGTCATTTTCCGGCAATGGCCAATCAAGACGAAACCTCGGAACCGAACGAAGCCCTCTCTCTTCGCACCCTCTGCACCATGAGGTCCCTCCTCCTCCACCCTTCTACCTCAAAACGCACCGTTTCCAACATTCTCCAAACCCTAACCAACTCCCCACACCCCACTCCTCACTCCCTCAAGCTCATCTCCGACGCCGCCGCGCACCACCCCGACCTCGCCCTAGCCATGGCTCTCCCCACCGCCGAGTCATCTCCCCGCCTTGCTGTGGAGGCCATCGACGCGTTCCTGTCGGGGCTCCATCTGGACGACGCGCGCTTCACGTCGCTGTGCTTCGGCACCTCCGTGCACGCCCGCGCGTGGATGCTCCGGAACGCGGGTCGGAGTTTCGAGGTCCGACCCGGCTTGCTGTTGGCGGTGCTGCTGGGGTTCACGAAGGATCCGTACCCTTACGTGAGAGAAGCGGCGCTGGAAGGGCTCGTCGGATTCAGCGAACGCGGTGGAGAGATGAAAGACGTTGGCTTGGTGGAAGCGTGTTATCGACGCGCCGTTCAGTTGCTTCGGGACGTCGATCCTTACGTTCGGTTCTCTGCGGTTCGCGTGGTAAGGTTCTCTTCTGCTGTCATTTCACTGCAACTTTTTATTTCATCAGTTTATTTTTACTCCTTTGCCCTTGTAACAGGAAAAAACTAATATTTTTAACTTAGACATTGTACAAAATAAATTACATATGATAATTTTTTGATGTGTAATTTATGTTATAAATAATTTTATAATAAATAAATATTATCCTATATTTTTTTTTTGTTTTTGATTTAATAAATGGTTTAAATTGTTTTTTATGGTTATTTTTAAATATTTAAATTTTAGGGAAAGAGTAAATTATGAATAATAGAGTAGTGTGTGTGAATGCACTTCTAGATGAGTGAAAGAAAGAGAATGATGAAAGTATTTAATTTGATTTGACTGGATATTTTTTTAAAAAACGATATGGAGGTTAAAAATGTAATTCCCTGTCTATTACTAAGTGCCTTCATTTGAGAATATAAATTAACTATTCTAATAATTAATTGAACATTTTGAATTTAAAGTAAGATAATTTTAAAGATTTTTGTTGTTCATTAGTTTTTACCTAAAATAATCACTATATAATTTGATTAAATCATGAGTTAATTAAAGTTTAGAAAAGACTGGGAGAGGAGAGGTTTACTTTAAAATTAAAATTTTTAACTTTCATCCTTGTTAAACTTGAGCATGATCCTGTTTCGTCTTTGAGGAGCACAAAGACGAAGAAAGCGAAACTTTGTTTATGCTGATACATCCAGCAACTACAGTGCAGTTATATTTTTCAGGGTATAACTTGAAAGGAGTTTTAAGTTTGAACACAAATTCCTCTAAGGTGACTTACTTTAGACAATGCCCAATGTGATATAGGGAATACTTTTAGATGACTAACTAAACCAAGTGCTTAGTCCTTTTCTGTTATTGGAAATATTAGAAATGATAAAATCAGATATTTCAGTATTGGTGTCAATCAGATAGTATCTTGTTGTGTTCAGTCAATTGTCGAATGATTAATATTCTGTTTTTGAGCTAGTTGATGGTGGTAAGTAAGTCTTTGAATGATGTAAACTTATATATTCCAGGTGGCTTCATGGGGTATGATGTTGGCAGCTCCTAGCTCAGAGATGAAAGCCTATTGGTCCAATGACGTGTTTGCCAAGGTATAGTCTTATACTTTGGTTGCATACGTCTCAAATTTTTTGGTGTTACGTATATGTTTAATTTTCTAGCATTTCGGACAGTTCTTGGCTGATCCCTCAATATCACGTAATTCATTCGCTGTATGTGCATATATATAGCTCTGCTCCATGGCAAGAGATATGAATATGAAGGTTAGAGTTGAAGCATTTAATGGCCTCAGAAAGATGGAAATGGTATCGGAGGATCTTCTTTTGCAAAGTTTAGCAAAGAGAGTTGTAGGACGTGGAAAGCAAAAGGATACTGGGGGTCAAGGCACGTCTGAACAATTTGTCATGTTGGCAAGTAGTGTTGCTGGTGCACTAATTCATGGACTTGAGGATGAGTTCTTTGAGGTAACTTTTGAAAATCCCTTGTTGGTAGAGGTTTGTCTAAAATTGACAGCAATGATATAGTATAGTTATAATGCTTTTTCCTTGTGTGATTGTTTGATAATATTTTCTTCATTTGTGCCTGATGTGAAGGTGAGGAAGTCTGTATGTGAGTCCTTACGCACACTGACAAGTCTATCTGCTGAGTTTGCACGTGAAGCCTTAGACTCATTAATGGATGTCTTGAATGATGATTCTGTGGTGGTTCGCTTACAAGCTTTAGAAACCATGCATCATATGGCAATTGATGGCCGTTTAAAGCTTCATGACAAACATTTGCACATGGTGTGTTTTTTATCCTTCCTTAATCATTTTTCTCTATTTCCAGCATATATTTTAGTGCCTACGGTTTTTCTTTTCTTTGAAACTGCAAGATCCATCTCATGTTGGCCAAATTATGGAACCTCCTTCATATTGCTGTATGGAGATTTATTGATTATTTGTATTCTTTTCTTTTTCTAATTGGAAATTTTACCTTGTTTAGAGAACGTTTTCTATTTTCACTTTTAATTACAAAAATGTCATCTAGTTTTCATTTTCTATTTTGATTTTTAATATCAAAAGTTCCATTTTGTTTTCATTTTCTCCCTATTTTCAAAAGTTTGTGTAGGAATCACTGAAAATAACCTTTTTTTTTTTTTTTTCACCATGTCCTATCAAGATTACAAACTTGTGAAAATAGAAAACAAAGTAAAATCAATGCGACATTTTTGTTATTAAAAGTGAAAATAAAAAATGAAAGTAGAAATTGTTTTCTCAAACCAAATGGCCCTAAGCATTTTAGTAGATTTGTAGAATGAACTAGGTCCCTAGGGTTGACAAAATTACATTTGGAAAGTGAAGAATCACTAGCCGGGTGCCTGGAAAAAGTTATTTTTATTGGAGACCATGGTTTCTGTGATTGTTTAGATTGCCTGTTTGAGGTTTACCAAACAGAAAAGAATGCGTATTTGGTTAATGGTGGGAAGATCAAATCAAGTACCGGGGACTATTGTGCCTTTTGCCTCTTCTAAAAGGAGGAAATATTTTACTAAAAACTATCTTGGATAGTCCTTAAATTTCAGCTGATAAAAAGTTTTTCATAAACAAAACCTGGCGAACAGCATGAACCAGTGGTGGGGATTTTATTGAGACTAGTTATGGACATTGAGTGTTTTCTTAGTTGAATTCTGGATTAATCTTAATCATTTTTAATAAACCTGAATTGCCAAAATTATGAATTTTTCTCTAACTGACTCACCTAATGGCATTACTTTTGTGTGTGTGATGCTCTTTATTATTGATATTAGTCATGTTTTTGTTTCACTTTTCAGTTTCTTGGAGCTCTGGTGGACAATAGTTGGGATGTAAGATATACTTATAGGAAAATACTTAAAATAATGGAGCTAAACAATCTGGCATTGTTCAAATCATCTGTTGACAGACTCCTGCAAAATTTAGACAGTTATCCACAGGTTTGCTTTATACTCGGTTCCGCTTGTCTTTTTTATTTTCAATGGTTACGTAAAATCTCTTGTTATTTTTCTTTTATTTTCAATATGTGAAGTTATTTTATCAGCAACAATAAAACCACACGCTCATGTACACTACATGTATTTTTATTTCACAATTCAGGCAATAAAACAATAAACATTGACTGCATATAATTATATTCTATTTATAATTTTTTATCCATTTTATATTCTATTTATAATTTTTAAATATGCAATAATTTGTGTTTTGCATCATCATCTCTTCTTTCACATTGCACCATTGGCAGTTTTATACGTCCACAATTTAAGCCTTGTCCCTTGAGAAGAATATCCTTAATTACGTGTATTCTTCACCCTTTTACATAATATTTTTATCTTTGCTGCATCATTGTCTTTATATTCTATCATGGTTTAACTTTTTGTTATGGCTTCAAAATTATTAGTAATAGCCATAAAGGTGTGTAGCATTACTGGATAAGATAAATAGAGCTATAGATATTATTTAAGTGAAAACTAGACTAACCACAGCATGGCTGGATTGCATACCAAAGTAGTCCTCCAGCATAGTTTTTTAAAAAAGGAAGCAATAAGAAATTTATCAAGCTTATCCCTTCCTCTTGCCATCCAAGATATTGTCTTTGGTTTATTGATTACATGCATCTTTCTCGGACGAGGTTTTTGAATTAAACTTCTGATTGGCAAGAGGTGTAGGCTCAGCAAGGTGTGAAGTGATCTTATATTAAATGAAACAACTTTCACTTTCCATAACCCAAAAAATAAAAGGAAATAAAGCCGAACTATTTCTCCATACTCTAACAAGTAAGTTGAGTCAACTACGTGCAGTTGTGGTCAGTCTTGCAACCTCTTTAGTTGCCACCCCTTTGCTTGCTCATTTGCTACAAAGTCATCCCTCTCTCTAAGGGGTAATCCTGTTCTTTCAAAAGACGGAGCCAAGATTCTCAATACAACTACTTTTTAACCAATCTATTTTCCATATGTTTAACTTTTAACTTTGATGCGTCCAGGATGAAGCTGATGTGTTTTCTACTTTTTCTCATCTGGGCCGAAATCACAAGAAATTTGTTAGCCTGATTATGAAGGACACGTTTGAAGAGGTGCGTTTGTGTATATATACAAGAACTTCTTGATCGTTTCGTGTATTTTGCATGTCAATGAGACAGATGTACCTATATTTGTTTGAAGTGGTTTCACTTATTACTTTTTGATTTGGCTTTTACAGGTAGGAACGACTTTGGAAGGAAATCTAGAATTTAATAGTGCAAGGATAGCTGCACTGCTAATTCTTTCTATATCTGCTCCACTCTTGAATGCTGATGTAGGCAGAATACCACCAGTTATGTTTTCATATGCAGTTACGTTCCTAGGTAGAATTTATAATGCTTTTAGTGACATCATGGATAGGGATGCCCTTTTGGCCTGCCTATGTGAGAAAAGCAGATCTACAGAGTATTCTGCAACAAATATTAACCTCATGGAAGGGGGGGAACAGTTGCCCTTATTTGAAGGTGATGCTCCAAATTTTGCTAGCAATGAAGTGATTGGTGCACATGTCACGAGGGACCCGAAAGAGTTAGCAAATAATCAGATAGAACAACAGCAATCTCTGTACGATGAAGTTATAAACTTCACAAACTACATCCTTGCAAAGCCCCCTTCTATGTGGCCGAGGATACAGTCAGGTCATACAAATGAAGTTCTAAGATCCTTGAGGTGATGAATTGTTGTATACCTTGAGCAACATATGTGCGTTAGTATTTGTTTTTGTTTCTTCTAATATTTGTATCGAGTGAGTTGCATATAAGTAACCAAGCCTGTGTACAGATTTCATTTAAAATAACTCAATTTGGGAATATTGATTTATATTTGTGTGATGAATTTATGCTCTATACAAAATATGGGGATTCTAGTTAGTTCGTTGTGTGCATCTTTGTTTTTTGCTTGAAATTTAAGATCTTCTGCAAGCTTTTATAATATACTTAAATATCACTTTTTCTTATATTTTTTATTGTTAAAATTCAGCATGCATGTGTCTAATATTCTCCTTGTTCTTTTTAATCATTCATTTCTTTGCGCTGATGCCAATGATGCAGGTGTTTGAAGGAGTTAACTGCCATGAAACTTGATTCTTTGGGATCTGGTGATGCTGATGCTTTGGCATTTACTATACTATATCTCCGGGTAATAGAGCTACTTGCAGAAGTGTGGGAGCACTTGCTGCCAGCAAAAAGGTTGTGTTCTCAGCGAATAGGAAAATTAGAATTCAAACTGGGAAAGCTTGATAGGAGGGTTAAAGAATTGATGAGTAGGTTCATAGGCTTTTCTGCAGAAGAGGAATTGAACGTGTTGGAGCTAATGTTATTGACGTGTGCCCTCAGGATATGTAAAATTGAAATCATCTGTCTAAATCATACATTCAAGAGGTTAAGTACTCTATATTTACGTATTGAATCTATCCTTAAAGAAAGTTCAGCGTTGCCAACCAATTTCATAGTTGAACTTGGGAAAGTGTTAAGTACCATCTCCACCGATGGAGCTTCTTGCAGACCACTTCAGTTTGATGCATGTCTCAAGTTTTTCTCTCTGAAGCAGTTTATGTTTCATGGAACAATCAAACATGTAAAAGCAGAACTTAGCATTCCCAACAATGACATGGAACACCCTCTTCCCTTCGTTTCAGGGCTACCCATTGGTGTGCCATGTGAAATCACTCTCCATAATATTTCAAGTGAGAGCAGGTTGTGGCTAAGGATGACTTTGGATGATGGTTTCATACAACATGTCTTTCTTGATTTGAACTGTTTTGAAAGCTCTGAAGTGGTAAGAAAATTTACATTTGTTGCGCCATTCTACAGAACAGCAGGAGCTTATTTTCTTACACTGAAAGTTTGTATTGGTGCAGAATGTTTGTTTGAAAATGTTGGTCCAGTCCAAAGGTTTGGGGGACCAAAACGTGAGCTGGTACTTCTTTGTAAAGAAAAACAAGTTTTTCTTTCCAAGGTTAATAAAGATTAATTTGTTATTATTTTTCTTGCTTTTAGCTATGCTGGTGGAAACTACTGCTCAATAAGTACCGAGCAAGAAATATGATAGATAAATAATTAATAATAAATATATTAACCTTTGAAAATAATAATTATACTTTTCCAATAAATCGACATTTGAAAAGAAACAAAAGCAGTGATGCATATTTTTTAAGTGATTGGAGTTCCAAGTTTAGGATATATTGCACCAATTTGTAGATTTTAAATGAGTTTATCAAGTGAATGTTTTCGGGGGTTTAGAAGTTATACGACAGTTTTTACTTTAAATTAATGCTAATTTCTGAAGTGAATTTTATTTTATTTCTATATTTTTTTAAACCCTTGTGAAAAATGTTGGTCTAAAATACTCTAATTGTTTGTTTACATGAAAAAGCGTTGGTTTTATCTTTTACTATCAGATTACTAAACTTTAGATAGAATTTGTAAATGATATGTGTTGTGCTTTAGTTTGCAGTGTAGTTGGAGTATCCTTATAACACTACTTTTAGTTTTATTTGTGTTAAATATTTTAAATTAACACATCATTTTAAGATATCTTTAAATATATCTGGATACCTCTTATACGTCCTCTCCACTAAGTAGTTTGTTTTCGAAAGGTCTTTATTAATTATTTTTTCGATTTTATATTAATCAATTAACCTAGACTTATTCATTTACCAGTTATATCAACATGTTCTTTCTTCTATAACGCAATTTTAATGATATTTTTATTGGAATATAGTTAAATGAAAAAATATATTATTATTTAATGATAATTTCTTATGTGAATGCATGTACAAGAATATACAACGTTAAAAGTAATTTATAGCATACTTTATCCTCGAGTGAAGGTGGTTAGTGTGATTAGTTTGAGTGAGGACAATTAGATTTTATCTCTTATATTAGTTTGAATTTTCTTTATAGTACTTTGAATTGAGCTATTTTAATAATTATCACTCAGCATAATAAAATTTGGGCTAGACATGCATCTACAACTTTTTGGTATATTGTAAAGCCTTTTGATTCACATTGTCAAAAACAAAGCTCGTTTGGTGTTAGGTAACGGAAACCTATTAATTTTCAAAATGATGCTTGTTGTTGTATCTTTAGCTCATTTTGCTTAATATTTCGAGTAAGATATTTGCTAGTCTTCCTGCTAAGGTTGCTAATACTTGGGACGAAGATTGTTGCATTTCTTTCTCTGTGACTTTAAGATTGTCTTGGTTGTAGCTTGCTTTGAAGACGATGTTATCAATAAGAGTTATTATGAAGTGATTTGGACTCAACTAATGATGATTATCTATCTAAAAAAGTTGTTCAGCAATTTTTTCATATAATTGAGGAGGTGTAACTGCATTTATGAAATTGTTTTTTCTTGTTCCAATGAAAACAATGCAGGCTTGTCAGTCATAGTAACTCATATATACCATCTATTAATTGGTATCAGAACTAATGTCATTAGTTCAATTTTTCCTTAGACAATTGTCTCATTAGGAATCAAGTTTTTAATTGTGACTTAACTTACCTAACCTATATTACAGGACAAAGACAATGGTGTAACTTGTAACAATCTTCCCATAAATAATTGTATTACTAAAAATTGAACTAATGACATTAGTTCTGATACCAATTAATAGATTGTATATATGGGTTACTATGACTGACAAGCCTGCTTTGTTTTCATTGAAAGATGGAAAGTTTGCATGCATAGATGCAACTATACCCTGTTGCACATGGAAGGTGAAAAGTTTGCATGGATAGATGTAGCTATACCTTATTATACATGAAAGGCAAAAAGTTTACATGGGTAGATGTAGCTATATCCTACTGTGTATTGGATAGACGAAAAGTTTATATTGGAAGACAAAAGATTAGCATGAAAAGAAAAACTTTTTATTTCTTATTTTTTTGTATAAAGTTACAATATCTACAAAAGTTACCATTTAAAAAACTAACAAACAGCTTATTAAAACAGAACAAGAATAATATGTAAAAATAGATCTTCTCAACACCAATGGTTAAATTAAATGTTTACCTCCAAACCAAAACTTATACTTAATAATTAGGACACAAGTCTTTATACTTAAGGATGTAATGATCCAAACGTTAATATTGTACATGGAATGCGAAAAGTTTGCATGGATAGATGTAGCTATACCCTATTGTACATTGAAGGCCAAAAGTTTACATGGGTAGATGTAGCTATATCCTATTGTACCTTGGGTAGACCAAAAGTTTATATTGGAAGACAAAAGATTAGCATGAAAAGAAAAACTTTTTATTTCTTATTTTTTGTATAAAGTTGCAATAAAGCAGCTCTATTTAAAGAGTCTACAAAAGTTACCATTTAAAAAACTAACAAACAGCTTATTAAAACAGAACAAGAATAATATGTAAAAATAGATCTTCTCAACACCAATTGTTAAATTGAATGTTTATCTCCAGACCAAAACTTATACTTAATAATTAGGACACAAGTCTTTGTACTTAAGGATATAATGATCCAAACTTTATTATTGTACATGGAAGGCGAAAAGTTTGCATGGATAGATGTAGCTATACCCTATTGTACATGAAGGCGAAAAGTTTGCGTGGATAGATGTAGTTATATTGTGCCTTGGGTAGACGAAAAGTTTATATTGGAAGACAAAAGATTAGCATAAAAAGAAAAACTTTTTATTTCTTATTTTTTTTTTATAAAGTTGCAATATTTACAAAAGTTACCATTTAAAAAACTAACAAATAGCTTATTAAAACATAACAAGAATAATATGTAAAAATAGATCTTTTCCATACTAATTGTTAAATTGAATGTTTACATCCAAACTAAAACTTATACTTAATAATTAGGCTAAAACTTATATTTAATAATTAGGACACAAACCTTTATACCTTATACTCAAGTAACGATCCCAATGTTACTATCAGATTATAACAAGGTCTATACTAATAATAATTGATGCAGCCCAACAGGAGGATCATCCTTAGCTTGGAAGAATTTGGAAGGCTTGTATTCCTCCCGCTAGATTTCTAGTATTCTGGAAATTAATTTTTGAATAGATTCTCATTAGATAATAATATTATCGGCAGAAAACTGGGTTTAATATATGTTCGGTTGTAATTTGTGTATGTAGCTTCAAGAGTCTTCTCAACATTTGTTATTTTAAGTGTAAAGTGGTGGTTCAATTGGTAAATTGATTACAAGGTGCTTAGTTGTGGTATCATTCATAGCTTTATACTTGCTATTTTCCAAGTTCTGCAGGTTAATGGAGGCACATAGGTTTATGATATTAGACTGAATGGTATTATTCATGTTGTGTAGGTATGGAAGAAGAGAAATGCTTATAAGTTTAATAATCCTGAGTTGCCTTTCTATTTAACACTTCATTATATATAGGATTCGTATGGCTGGAAATTTATCTAAAAGATGATGAATAAATGATTTATTATGATTAAGAAGTTTTATATTGGCCTCCAAAGATTAGGATGATTATTTGGAAATGTTTTTTTATTAGATTTGTTAAATGTAGTGTGGATGGTGCTGCTCTTAAAACCCTAATTTTGTTGCATGTGGAGGAATTTTCATAGGGATAGAGATGAGTATATGGGAGAGTTTTATTCTATTATGATTTTATTCTGTTATAATTTTATTCATAGTTGTTATTGTTGCGTTAATGTTGTCTTAGAGATGGAATTGATGGGGAGTCATGCTTGTTATTGAGATAGTTATTATTGAAAAAAGGTTGGTTTATTTCGTGGCTAGATTCTATAATAGTGATAAATTATTTTAATAAATTATTCCCTGATGTTAATGAAAAATATTGCTTAGCTAAGAGCAATTTGTTAGATTTTAAAATCTCATTTTTAAAAATGAAAATAAGCGTGTTGATAGACTTAATTTAAAATAAATTCTAAAAAAAAAATTGTTGGGTTTGACGAACTTCATAAATGTATTTGACTTCTTCATTTTTTTTTCAAATAGGTTTGGTTCGTTAGAATACGAATTGTCTTGACTTATATATATTTTGATTGTCTACCAAGTATTTATATTATTCTTTTTCTTTTTTAATACAGTTTTACTTTTTCAGAGAACATATGATTGTTAAAATATAATATGCCAACTTCGAATGTCATATTTTCAAAGTATCTTTGTATAGTATAGTGATGCAATTTAAATTTATATATAGAGTGATGATATGCTCAGAAACACAAAAGAATGGATGTCTCTGAAAAGACACATAATCATGAAGGTGTAAACCCTAAACTCTAAATCATGAATACTTTCTTTCCCCTTTAGATATAGTATTTCACACATTACTATTGCACAAGCAAATAAATTTCCCTTTCTATTTTTATTTGTATACGTAATATTTTAACTGTTTACCCATTTATATTTACATCTTTGATCAATACTTTTAAATTATATTTCAATGTTTTTTTAATTACCAATAATTAAAAATAACATTATATAACAATTTGAATTATTCATTATAAATTCAAAAATAATCTGTATATTAAAAGATACGTATTTATTAAAATTTGTAATTGTAACAAATAAATACTACGTAAAATACACAAAAAGACAATAACTTGTTCATGCATTTAAAGAACAATATAAGCACATACTAAAGTTATCACAAAAAAAAATAATAGATCTAATGCATGACTGTCATAAGAGCTACGTGCTGCACATATAAGAATGTTCAACTATAGGCAACATTACGAGTACTGCAAATATGTTCATGGTCATATACAATAGATGTTCAGCCAGAATCTATACTGCGAAACAACTATATTTGACTTGCGTATTAGCATAATATCCCCTAGTATCTAAGTATGGTGAGTGCCCTCATGGTCAATTAGCAAACACTTACAACTTCAGATTTTAGTTCATGAAAAATGAGAAGGGTTCACCTGTAGAAACATCCAACCAATTCATATACATACTATGTTAATGCCCTATAAAATGTTCTATGCACAGATAGAGCACACAATTATCTGTCTAAATGACCACTGAAGAACCTTCTTCTGTCACTCATCACTGCAGGCAATAGCTGACAAGAAACACCTTTTAACAGCTGCTGTTGTGCAAGCTTCCTGCCATCCCTGACCTTCCTTATAATTCTCAACCTGTAATGTATATACTTTTAGACAGATATTTAAGAGATATAGTTTTTGAGGCTAGTAAAAAATGCATCTTCAAAAGAAAAGCATTAGACTAAAAGATTTACTTACTATATCTACAATGTCCTCGCCAACCTTAACTCCTCCAATCATATAAATGGATTCCTTGACAACTACAGCAGCACAATACCCCCGAGGATGACTCATTGGTTCCCCCATTGTCCATGTCCCAAGACGAGGATCAAACACCTCGATACTTTGAACCATTTTGTCGCCATCAAAGCCACCAAGCGCGTACCTATACAATGCATGAAATTTTGAGTGAAACAAGTATTCGGCCAAGCCAAAGAAATTCATATTTTGGTCTATAGTTAGAACGGCGGTACTTTATCTTTAGAATATTACCCTGTTTATGATTACAAACTTTGTCCAAAATGATATTAAGATAAGTTGAGCATTTCCAAACAATCACCTAATGGTTCTATACAAAACAAATTTAGATTTATAAATTTTACTTGGTAACTTTTAAGCAGAAAATGTTGAACTCACAATTTTTCATTTAGAACAACTAAGGAATGGCAGCCCCGCTTTACATTCATGTCAGGTAATTTGGTCCAAGAATGTTCCCTAGGATCAAATTTTTCAACATAACTGCAGTTATGTAGAAGTGCCATCCCCATTAGTACAAACATAAATTATATGGGCAAAAAAAATATAATAGTCTAGATCAACCATGTTTGCATGATGAGTTTTTAACTGGTGATATAAATAAAACCAAAATCAAGTTATACATATTACACCTTAAGTAATCAGTTCCATCAAACCCGCCAGTGGCATAAATTGCACCATTGAGTTCAACTGCAGCAAGAGCAAATCTCTGGAAATATAAAGAGCATTCAAGTTATACGCTAAATATTTTGTACATTTTCAAAGAAATTATCTAAATGGTTTTCTTCCAAGCGAGAAGAGGAGACTCGGGTCATTCTACAAGGACCAATATGTTGAAGTATTTAAAAGGTACAACGTTGATGCAAACATATGGACTATATCATGGTATAAGATACACTAAACCATTTTATATTTACCTGTGGCTAAAAAGAACTGACAAAAGTCAAATAATTAGAAGCTGCACATATCTCAGTTCATTTTGAAGTTACCATATTTACATCTCTCAAATCTCAATCAACACCTAAAATATTGAACATTTAATTGTCCATTTTACCCTTTTTAGCATTGAGCGTGTAGGGATCCACCGCCCAATATCTAAATCAAGCATCTCAACATCTGAAAAGCAGTCAACTCCATTGCCGCCACCAACAGCAAATATTTTGCCATGTAAAGCAGCACCAGACAAGCTTCCTTTTTTCTGGTTCAAAGAAGGGCACACGGTCCAGTTATCATGAACAGGGTTGTAGGATTCAACTACACAGATAGAAGATAAAAGGGTTGTCAAAACTTCATCTCATTCCAAAATATAAATAAATGAAAAGCACAGCTAGATCTCACACCTGTGTCATACCAATTATAACCATTTCCACCACCAAAAACATAAATTTCACCATTCAACCGCACAACTGAAGCATATGAACGAACTGAGTTCATAGGCTTACAAGGTTTGATCGCACTCTGAGAAGTACAGTACAAATCCATAGTTGCTAACCATGATTTTCCATCAAAACCTCCAAGTAAAAATAATGAATCTTTGGGATCTAAATGCAGCTCAGCTGTCGATTGTATTCCTGCCTTCTCAACATGTTCCAAACAATTAGGGATATTACAAGCAGATTCTAAAAGCGTACAGCGATCTTTAAGATGCTGAATTTCCTTTTCTGCCTCAATCTGAATGACAAGTAAAAAATAAGCCAATATTGACACGGAAATATTATATGAAAAATAGAAAATGAGTGCAAGTAAAGGTATACCAAAATTACTTCCAAAAGATTGTTCTAACTTCAATATCACTCAGAAAAATTTATTCAAGTTATCTCCAACCAACTGCAATCCTTTATACCTTTTTAAGCTTTAACTAATTATCTCAAGTAATCAATGCAAGCTTCTTAGGCATGCTTAATGTACTTCTTTGCTTAGTTTTCCTTACCTTATCCAAGTCAGCCATGCATTAATACTTTCAAGTTTCAACTTATATAATCTTCATTCAGTTTACTTCCTAAATACTCTAAATTACATGAAACTATGTGTTCTCACACTTAAGAGTGTTCTCAAACTTAAGAAAGAAATTCCAGGTTTGGATCTTCAGTGGTCATTCCACAGATGTGGTGGGAGAGAAAGAACCTGAAAAGAAAACCCTGGGGAGAACCACACCACAAAAGCTAGTTGTTGTAGTTGGAGAATCCAAGGCCATATAAACCCCACAACAGAATCCCGTAGTAACATCCCACCAGGCTTTGCCACCTTGACACCCACTTGAGGTGGCAGTGTACTACCCCTTTGACTAGTCTGAGATGAACACTGCAATGTCAGTGTCACAACTCGTGCTACTTACTTGCAGCTACAAGACATGGTGGAAACCAGATTCTATTCAATGGATTAGCACCTTGGGAAAACCACACCACAAAAAGCTGGCTATTGTAGTTGAAGAGCCCAGAGCCTCGTAAACCCACACTAGAATTGCATACTACCAATGTAAGACTTATTGCAACTGGATCCTACAATAACCCAAAAAAATTGAATTTCACTACATTTAAACTATTGGACTCAACTTGTTTTATTTGTTTCACTCTCCCAGTTCATTTACTGCAGTATAACAACTTCGTGAAAATGAGTCAGTTAAACATGAAATTTCAAATCTTCAAGGAGAATGTAATGAGTAAAAACAAGCATAACAGTAGGTGATCTACATACTTGGAAACTTCAAACAGTATAGTAGAAGTTAACAGTTGCATAAGGGTTTAATTACTTGACAAGAATCTATAAAGGTGGTAGATTGAGAAATTCCACATGCTTGGTCAATTTCTTTGATAAACCAATACATTTTACGCATACTACCGATATGCTTAAAGATGTTAGGTGGAGAAACAATTCAGAAATATGATAAATTTCAGATAGAATATAGAAAAGAGTACCAGCTTCTGCTCCAGGTAGGAATTCCTCTCTGTTTGTATTTTCGTGAAACTTTTCAATTCTTTGACCTCTTGCACAAACTATAAATACACTAAAAGTTAGTTGCCTGCAAACAAAATTAACATGACATTTACTGTTTTCCATCAAATATACTCAACAACCTGAGCTATATTGTATTGATACTCAACCGAAGTATCAGAACTTTCTTCCTTCTTATCTAAACCACCTGACGCTTCCGTATAACCTTTTTCTATGCTATTCATATCAGGAGAATCATTCACATTGTTTGCCAAAGAGAACTCTTGACTTTCATAGTTAACAGTTAATTCCTTCAGTTTCAGAAAGACGCTGTTCTTCTCGTCCTCATTTACTTTGTTCTCGACCTCATTAGTATCTAATGGCTGGATGTGTTCTACTAAAGAATCATTTTCAGTCCAATATGTTCTTGTACTTGAGTGAGTAGAATAGCCTGTATCTAATTCAAACATGTTAGATGTTTCATCTTCCCTCCAAGTCTCATTTGATGTAAGAGGTCGAGATAAAGTCATCCAGTTCTGTGTATTCTGCGGGACAGATTGACCAGAGACAATTGATCCAGATGATAATACGGAAATAAGTTTGCTTGTTTGTGCATGGTCTAGCTCAAACCAGAAATGGTTATGAATGTAGTAGTTGTCTGCAAGTAATTCTCTAAATTTCTCTTCAGACAGTGGCAGGCACTGAAGTCGAACACAAATTTGCACCTTAAATATTTTAATAAAGAGTATGAGCATAAAAGGTTTTTCATGTATCATGACCAGAATTGTCTTCCAGAGAGTGATATACCTGTGCAGGATATTGTGTTTTCTCTGAACCATCAGTAGTCCATGCATAAGGGTCTATGAACATTCTCCCTTTGCTAGCTGCCTCGAAAATTCCATGAAGCTTCCTGTCAGTATAATTAAACAAAAACAGAGCCAACCCTGGATCAATATTCTTCACATAAGAGAAGTGCTGAGCTGGTAAGCCTGTTCAAAACAGATAAATGTGTCCATGAGCTAGAGATTTCAATCATTATCTTCGTTGCCAGCACTGCTAATCATATATAAATAATACAAATTTTAAGCACTAAGTTCATGAAAAGATATAAGTATCCCATGTCATATAGAGAATAACACAACAGAAGTTTCATTTCAAAATGCTGAATATCATAAATAGTTTCAAATTGCTGAGGACTCACAGATGCAGTTTTGTTGTCATCCTTAGCATTGCAGACATGCGGCCGCAATTGCGGTTACGTACCATTTTTTAGAGCCATATTGTCATGTAAGTGTTTCTAAATTCATACTAATAGTATTTCACGGTATATTTTCAAAAAAGGAAAAGAAGAGGTAGAGAAAGAGAAGAACGGACCAAAGAGTTGTTTAGATAGACACTCTTTCATTGTGGCGTTCTTGCATCCAAAGATAACACCACCAAGTTGACTCTTCTTCAAATTCCTGCCAAATGTTAGATTTGGTCCGAAAGATTGATCGCCACTGAACTGATAAGCTTGTGTTTTCCTCCACCCCGCCCTGGCAGAGAAGAAAAGGTTATTTCCTTTACAATCTACGTCAAAATTAGTATAAAGAACAGAAAGTTGGCATTATCTTGAAAAGCATCTCTAGAGACAAACGAAATCAAGGTTTGGACAGTAAAGATGGGTTTTCTTATGTAAGTTATTGAAAAGATGCATAGATTATTCGCAACCCAAATACATACATTTCACACAAATGTCATTGTGAAAGTTGAATTGAACTCAATCCAAAATCTGAACAAACTTAGTTAATAAGAGAACAAAAAGTTAGCATAAAACACAAATGCCACAATGCAAACTTACAAAGAAAACACTTCTCAAGAACAGCAAAACGATTCTACACCACATTTTAAATTTCAATATACAAGAACCATGAAACAAGCAAAAGGAGAATAGTTCAACAGTACAAACTCTAGTGCTTAGAAACTTTACCAATGTACCAAAACATCATAAGTGGCATTCACTGCCCGTGCAAGTAGGAACAAGAAAAGAGAACAAACAACAGAACTGACCCAGTTCAAACAATTCAAAATTGATGGGTTTAACCCCAAAATCCCAAAAACAGCATGCACACTTTAAAACCTTCCATAAGTTGCATTCACTGTCCAAGAACTTGCAAGTAGGGACCAAAAAAGAGAACAGACAAACCCAGTTCAAAAATTCCAAAATTGATTAAATGGGATTTCTCCGAGTACCCTGGAAACTCCAAAACACATGGAAACCCCAAAATCATTCATAGTGGTTGTGATCAACAACTGGAAAGAAAAAAACAAAAAAAAAAGTGTGCATTTTGAAGCCTACATTCTTCTGGCATTCACAAAGCGAACGATGAACAAAGAAAGTGAGAGAATAACGAGATGCTCCGATAGTGTAACAAATATTCGCGAAGACGTTAACAAGGTTTTGAAAGGAAGAAGGAATAGCGTATTACACAATGGTGTGAGGTTTTTAATCAAAGTGCAATAAAACATAAACCTTTGGTTTCTCTAGGCGGAAAAAGAGTTTAGAGCGAAGAAAAAAATAAAAGAAAAAATTTTAAACTTAGATTTTTTTTTTTTTCATTCATTTTAATCAAATAAAAGAAACGGTATTACTATTTTTTATTTTATTTTCTCTCTGCCATAGTGCATGGATTGAATCTCTTTTACTTTTATTTTTCATAAAATGAGATGAAAATGTGACTTTTAGTTTTAGAAGAAAAGTTTGGTGATGCAAAAGGTTAATAACACTTTCATGGGCTTGTTTAAATTTTAAGAATATTTATTTAATTAAATGTGATAAATAATTGAATTTTAAAATAAGAAATAGTAAAATTGTGATTGTATTTTTAAAAGAGTTTGTAAAATTCACATTGTTATTCTAAAACAATTATCTCTAATTCTGTGAAATGGTAAAGACGTTAATTAATGAATTATTTAAAAATAATATCACGGCCATGTTTAGAAAAAAAAATTATAAAAACTGTAAAGCATGGTGGTCAAAACTATGAATTTATTCTTAAAATCATAAGATTTTAGGATTTTACATGTTACATATCGTTATATAACAAGATGACACTATTATTGTATAATAAGATTGTTTGGATTGTTAAACAAAATCACAAAAACGTGTGTGATCGTGATTTTTTTTTTCATGTATTAAAACTGTTTATCTTATTTATATTTACAAACCTAATTTGATTGAAAATAATTATATTTAAAATTAAGAAAGAAATGAAGAATCTTTTTTATTATTATGCACATAGGCTTACTCCTCATCTCAAGTTTCAACTCATTTCAAACTGTTGTCACCATAATACCACCCAATTAAAATTAAGAAAGAAATGAAGAGTCTTTTTTACTACTGTGCACACAGGCTTACTCCGCATCTCAAGTTTCAACTCATTCCAAACAGTTGTCACCATAATATCCCCACCACTAAGTCTGGTCGGGTAGCAAATGTGCATTGTAGCAACTATTTCTTTGGTTCCTTGTGCAGTTTTCTAAGGATGACTTGTTTCACCCTCTTTTGAGAGCAACTAATTTGGACATTGCACAAGTGAATCTAATTTCTTCAACGAGGCATTCATTCATCGCCTAATAGTAATGCACAATGATGTATAATGAAGCCATTTATTTAGAAAATAGTGAAAAAATGAGAGTGAGGTTATAGCCCAACAAGACAAGAACTTTAAAGGATAAAGTGTTATGAAAATGACAACAAATGATTGATATTTATAATTGAGTTCATGTATTTGGAACAACATGTGTTATGCTACATCCCACAAAAGCATTATTCATGTTAGCAAAACTTTCACGGTAACATTGATAAGTCTTTCACGCAGGGGAGAACATTTTATAGGTCACACCTGTCCAAAGGAACCCAGGACACTAAATTCGTGTTAGGGTCACGTCCAATCTAAGCATTGTTAATGTAAGCAAAACTTTCATGGTGACATTGAGAAAGTTTCATGTCAACAATACTTTTACAGTGACATTGAGAATGATGAATGAAGCAAATTGGTTTTACACATAATCTGAGTGGTGAACTTTACGTATTCTTCATGAAGAATGAAGTGAAGTGGAGGTCGGTTTTGTCTAGGCTCTTCCTTCAAAACTATTTTTAGTTGTTACTTTTATATGATTTTTAATGATAAGCTATTTTAATTTTGGGAATAATAAGCATTTAATATTAGATTGGAAGCATATAGAGTTACATGTATTAATTATTATTTTATTTAAAAGTTAGAATCTTAACATTTTAAATTTAGAAGTATTAATATCTTCCGTGACCATTCTTTCTCTTTTTAAATTGAATTTTTTTTAAGAAAAAAAAATTGTGTTCTTCTCTAGCCTATTTGTATTATTGTTGATGATTGATTATATCTTACAATATTTTGTTGAGCATTTATGATGTAAATATATTTTGATAATAATATTGGATATTTTTTATGGTTGAGAACTCAACTTTTCGGGACGGATTGTGATAAGATATCAATTTTGTGAATATTGTTGGATGTCTTACATAATTTTAATCTCACCTTCGTAAGACGAACTATGTTAAGAATATTATTCTATTGTATATTATTGTTCTACTTTTGTATCAAGATTTATATTAATAATAAACTTACCTTTCTGTTTTTTTATTTTTTAACATAATTCTTAGTGAATAGTTTATTATGTTCTTAAGGTTTTCATTAACTTCTCGATATTAACTTTAAAGATAAAGCTCAACAAATTCTGTGGGTGAATTTGCTATTATTAATATATTTTATTTTAGCTTTGCCTATGCAAATAGGTTTCTTGATCAAGCTGAACGAAACTAATTATGAGGATTGGGTGGATTCGATTAAACTATTTCTAGCAATCTCATGTGTTGATGCTGCTCTCACTAAAGATGAGCCTTGTATTCCTACAGATACATCTTCTTCTAGAGAGAAGATGAAATATGAGAGATGGGATCATTCCAACAAGATATGTTTGATGACCATGAAGCATAGTACTGAGAAGACCATCAAGGATAATATTCCATAACCCACAAATGCCAAGAAGTTTTTGGTGGATGTAGAGAACAAGTTCAAGAAGTTTGAGAAGTCTAAAAAGTCAAACTATCTTAGTTTGTTACTAAGACTAAATATAATGGTGTTAGAAGTGTCTGTGAGCATGCAATGAAGCTCAATAATTGGTACAACAAGCTCAAGTCCATGAAGGTTGTTTTGGAGAGGATTGTTTTGTGTGGTAGATACCAGATTCTCTTCCTTTCTGAGTTTGACATGCTGAGAACTTCATATAATGCTCAAAAAGAAGAATGGTTAGTAGATGAATTGATTTCTATTATGTCTCAGGAAGAACAGTCTATGAAGAAGGGTAAGGGCTATGTTGTTCAAAATGCCTCTCATAAAAATGTTGACAAGAAGAGAAATTTGTGGAAAGGCAAGAATACTAAAGTTTCATTCAAGAAGAAAAGTGGTGAAAAGAATGGGTGTACATCTATTCCTACAGTTGAAGAGTCATCTGGGGTGAAGCCTAAATTTTAAGGCAAGTGCAAATTTTGTAATGTTTTTTAGACATAAGAAAGTAGATTGTTTTAAGTTCAAAAATTGGCTAGAGAAGAAAAAGAGAGGTAAACCTCTGGCTCTAGTATGTTTTGAATCAAATCTTGTTGATGTTCCCTCTAATACTTGGTGGCTAGATACTAGTGCGACTATTCATGTTACCAACTCTTTGCAGGAACTCAAAATGAGGAGAAGGCCAAGTGATGGACAGTTGTCAGTTGCAGTTGGCAACGGTGTTATTGCGAGAGGGGACACATTGGAAGTGCAAGTTTGAAATTAAGTAGTAGATATGATTTGATTTTGAATGATATTGTTTATGTACCTTCCATGAGGAGGAACTTGATTTTCGTTTCTATTTTAGATAAATGTGGTTTTACATTTGTTTTTTGTGACAATAAAGTTGAAATTTTTCTTGACTCCAATTTGGTTGGTTCTAGAATTTTGTCAAATGCTTTGTACTTGTTAAATCTTAATTATGTTTGTTGTTCAATGTCAATCAGACATTTGTAGTGTTGTTGGAAGCAAGTGTGGCAAGACAATTGAGACTTCTTCCATGTTATGGCATAAGAGGTTTGGTTACATCTCTAAAAAAAGAGGCTAACTAACGAAATCATTGTTCATAATTTAGACTTCCCTGATTTTGACACATATGTTGATTGTTTTAAGAGAAAGCTGACTCTAAAAAAAAAGACAGGTGTTTCTAAAAGAGAAGGGATTTTGCAGTTGATTCATACAAACATTTGTGGGCCTATTACTTTTGTTGCCTTAGAAGCATATAGGTACTTTATTACTTCACTAATGATTTTTCACAATATGGTTGGATTTATTTGTTGCGTGAAAATCTTTGGATTCTTTTAGAGAGCTCAAAGCTTTTGTTGATTGAAATTTAATGCTAAGATTAAGTGTGTTCATTATGATAGAGGTGGTGAATTCTATCGGAGGTATGATGAAACAAACAGGAATCCTGAACCTTTTGCTAAATTCTTATTAGAATGTGGCATTGAGGCTATGTATATTATACTTGGCACTCCACAACAAAATGATGTTGCTGAAAGGCGTAATCGTACACTTATGGAGATGGTGAGGTGTATGCTGGGTCATTCCACTCTTCCAAAATTCTTATGGGGAGAAGCCTTGAGAATTGTTGCTTACATTTTGAATCATGTGCCAAGCAAGTTTGTTCCTAAAACTCCTTATAAACTTATGACAGGAAGGAGACCTACTCTGAAACATTTTGTGCATGGGGTTGTAAAGCAAAAGTTAGACCCTATAATCCAGAGATTAAGAAACTTGATCCCAAGACTATTTTTGGCTTCTTTGTTGGGTATAACATTGGGTCTAAAGGGTGCAAATTTTACTGTTCTAATCACACTACTAGAATCATTGAGTCTAATCGTCCAGTCTATCTTAAAGAGAACTCAAGAGATGATTCAATCTTGCAATCACTTATAGTTGAATTCAGAGAGGAGCATGTTGATATTCCTTTTCCTATTGCACCCATTACAGGGACTATTCCATCTAATTTGGTTCATAATGATGTCATTGACCCTATTGTTGATACTAATGTTTATCATATTGTTTAAGTGGATGTTCCAAGTCTATGCCTAAGGACCAGGAAGAGTTTCTACATCTACTGAATCTTCTCGGTTCAATGATTATATTGTGTATTTGTATGAACATGAGTTTAATTCTGTTGAGGATATTGATCCTATTTCTTTTTATGAAGCCACTTCTAATTCTGATAATTTACAATAGATGGTTGCCATGAAGGATGAATTGGCTTCTATGAAGAAGAATGATGTTTGAGATTTGGTAGAATTACCTGCTGGGTACAAATCTGTTGATTGCAAATAGGTCTTTACGACCAAGCATGATGCCAATAGAGAACTGGAAAAGTACAAGGCCAAACTTGTTGCAAAAGAATATAATCAAAGGGAAGACATAGACTGTAAGGAGACATTTTCTCCTGGTTCTACTAAAGATTCTTTTCATATTATAATGATACTTTGATCTAGAACTTCATCAAATGGATGTGAAGATTGCATTATTGAATGACGATTTCTTTGAGGATGTGTACATGAACCAACGTGATGGTTTTATCGAAAGTGATAAGGAACACATGGTTTGTAAATTGAGAAAATCGATATATGGCTTGAAACAAGCTTCGAGACAGTGGTATCTAAAGTTTGATGATTTTGTTACTTCCCTTGATTTTAAGGAAACCATAGTTGATCAGTGTATCTATTTGATGTTTAGTGGGAGAAAATTCATTATTCTTGTTTTATATATTGATGATTTTCTTTTGGCTAGTAATGATGTTGATTTTTTGCACGAGACCAAAAAAATACTAATGTCTGATTTTGATGTGAAGGATCTTGGAAATGCCTCTTTTGTTTTGGGCATTGAGATTTATCGTAATATACCTCTTGACTCTCTTGGTTTATCTCAAAAGAGTTACATCAAGAGGATTTTAGATAGATTCAACATGCAGTTCTGTAATCCTTGCACTACTCCCATTCAAAAGGGTGAGAAGTTTTCTATGTCCTAGTGTCCTCAAAATGATTGTGAAATTACAGAAATGGATAAAATTCCTTATGCTTCTGATGTTGGCAGCGTTGTGTGTGTTCAAGTTTACACACACCCTGATATTGCTTTTGTTGTTAATGTGCTTGGACGATACTTGAGCAATCCTGCTTTGGCTCACTAGCAAGCTGCAAAACGAGTTATGAGGTATCTACAAGGTACCCAATATTATATGTTGAATTATAGAAGATCAGTTTGACTTGAAGTGAAAGCGTATACTAATTTTGATTATAGTGGTTGCCTATATGATTTCAAATCTACATCTAAGTGCATATTCATGTTGGCTAAAGGTGTTGTTTATTGCAAGAGTGTTAAACAAACACTTACAATTACTTCAATATGGAGGAAGAGTATATAGCGTGTTATGAGGCTACACGTCAAGCAATTTGGTTGAAAATTTTTATTACTAAGTTTGGCATTATGGAGAGTATCTCTAGACCTCTTACTATGTATTGTAATAATTCTGTTGTGGTGTGCTTCTTTCGTAATAATAAAATCACAAAACAGTTAAAACATTTTGACACAAAATTCATGTTTATTAGAGAGAAGATTTAGGAGTTTCAAACTCGAGTTAAGCATATTCCCACAGAGCTTATGATCGCAGATCCTTTAACTAAGGGATTGACTGTTAAAGTCTTTGTTGAGCATGTAACCCGTATGGGTGTAATGAGGTCTTTTGATGTATTAGTTTAGTGGGAGTTTTCTTTTATATATATGTACTTCCCTTTTGGACCTCATTTATTGTATTGTTGTATTTATTAAAATATTTGATATCAATTATTTATTATTATGACAACAATTATCCTGTATTGTCATATTTTTTTTATCATTATTTACACAATTAATGTTATTTATATGGTTTTGAATAATAACATAATTTTGAGACATTTTGGACCCAATCTCAAATTGTTATTGTGATGAGATTTGAATCTCATATAACATATTGGACGGATGATTGTGACATATAATTGTATATTTAACATTCATAAAGGTCACCAAAATGTAGGTGTTTCATTTCTAGATGATATCGTCACTCTTTTGGGTATGATTTTCTGTAATGATAAGATGCTTAAACATTTCATTTTGGATATTTTGGTTAAATATGTTGTAATATTTTGGCATTTTATTTGGCCACATGTTCTAGGTTGTTTTGGATTAATTTTTAAAATTATCTAAATTATGTTGTCCAAGGAGGAGAATGTTGGATTAATTATTTTGTGGACATATATAAATTAGTAATTTGTCCAACTTAACTTCTTTGTTTGCCAAAATATTATATAACCATTATTGTTATTATTTATTTGGATACATAAAATAATATTGTATATTATTGATATTGTGTGAATATGCATTGGACTGGGTCAACTGATAACAGGTGGGTTAAATCTATTACTAATTAATAATAACTAAAAGAGTCCTTATGACGGTTTATAGTCAGATTTTTATTCTACTCTATTAAAGAATAAAAATACAGATCTTGTATATGTTCTTATGATATTAGGAGCAGTTCGTGTACAATTTTCGTTCTCCTTATTTTGTATAGAGATCATTAATTTATGAAAAAACATAATAAATATAATGATTATTTTTTACTGAAAGATGTAACTGTTTTAAATTAAAATTATTTTATAGGATAGTTATGATTATTCAATTTTGCGCTACCAGGTTAAACACTACAAGAAAAAGCTATTTAGAGACAAATTTTTAGATACCAAATGAAATTGTTGCTAATTATGACAAAAATAGTCATCAAATTAAACTTTGGTTGTTAAATAACTACAAAATATGAATTTAGTGACTAATTAAATCAAGATAATTGATATCTAACATTAGCTATTTTGGTCATAATTAACAACTATTTCATTTAGTAGTTAAAAATTAATCTCTAACTTTTTTTTTCTTGTAGTGTAAACAATGTGATTAAATAAAAAAAAAATCTCGATACTATAGTTGGATTAGTTTAATCAAACAAAATTTTCGGTATCTATCTTTTTTCTTTTCTATTACATTGAAGAGATAAGTATTAGGGCTCTTTGCTAATATTTATAAAATAAACTAAAATTATATATAGAGAAACTAAAAATATTAAAATAAGACTATAAGACTAAAATAGATAATTTAAATATAGAAACAAAAATATGGATTGTTTATAAATATAAACTATAAATGAGTAATTAAATGTAAAAAAATTGAAAATAACATAAGAAAAATATATGTACTTCACGTCACGTCACGTCACTGTTTTCTCTCACGGGAGTCCTTGCCCTATCTGTAAGGCACACCACGTGATGCAAATTAACTCTTTTTTTTAATGATTTTTTATTTTTTCGTATATACTTTTAACACATTTATTTTATCTTTTGCATATTCTTTTATTTCTCTTTTCGCCGAGCTTATTAGTAATCTAATATGGGTATGTGAATTTTTTTGATAACTTTTCTTCCACTATACAAAAAGTTTGTGACAGACCTTTAAATTATTCAAGCGTTTGATTTTGAAAGAAAAATACTCAGAAATGAGAATTTGGAACAAAGTTATATTATGTCTGTCAAATTTTGAATTACAATAAAATTTCAACAATCTATGCTTTAATGTAAAGTGTCTTTTCCACGTGCTGTCACTTCCTCTGCAAGGTTGCTCAGATAAAGTTCAAAATTATGAATTTGATTAAAATTCAGCTTATGCGATATAAATATTTTTAATTAATTTTTTATGAAAAAAATGTTATATTAAGTAGACAAATTTTTAAATTTTTTAATTAAATTTTTGTATCAATTAAAATTATATAACCATCGCATTATCACTAGTTTGTGTTTTTAGATAAAAATTAAAATAACAGCACTATTAAAATTTATGGCTAAATATTAAATTTTTTTATATAGTACGAAAAAAAAAACAATATTAATTTTTATAATAATTAGAGAATAATTATTTTATTATTGTACAAATTCGTGATATTGTGATTGAAATTGTAAAATTGTGATTGCCTCACTCTTTTTAAGGATAAATTTAAATAATAAAAATTAAATTGAAAAATATAAATATTTTGAATGTTTAATAAATAAAAAAATTATTAAAATATTAATTAGAAACATTTTGAAAATTAATTATGTTATCTTTCTTTATTTTTCATGTAAAAACAAATTTAGTTGACTCATATATAAAGAGATAAAAAACTATTGAAAAGTATGATTATCATCAAAATTATTAAAAGTGAAAATACGCATTCAAAAAATTTACATATTCAAAAGAAATATAGAAAAATAAATAATATAATGAAGACCTGATTCATAAAAAGCTGACATAATGATCTGACCCAAACTGAATTGGGAATTGAATTAATTTTCTTTTATTAAATATTGTAAGTAAGTTCTGAGTAAATATTAACAATAGATAAAGTTAATAAATATTAATTACAACCTAACAGCAAAATCAAAAGTATATAGTTGAAGATCACATGAAAATTAAGATGTAAAAGATGATATTTAGAGTTATGAAAATAAAGTGCTGTAGACCCAAATATTGTGGATCAAATTTGTTAGGTTTGGACATAAAGTCATGGAACTATTCATAAATCCAACTTTACAGTTTCAAAAAAAGAAAGCTACTTTCAGGATATATTTCGAACGCTTAAAAGAAATTAAGAAAAGTTTGAACTTAAAACAGGGGAGAAAAAATAAATAGCACCAATAGGAAGAGACTCTTCAAAGTGGTGGGTGATTCAATCCTCAGTAAAACTATATTCACTTATTCAACTTATATTATTCATAATGTAAAGAAAATTCTATTGCTATTTTTAATTGGCTAATTAATTTCTAATTAATATGCATTTGGTTATTTTGCATTTAATTTTATTGAAAAAAGTTGAGTGTTTAAAGTTATTTTATAAATATTCTATAATTTTATTTAATTTTATTATTGACAAGATGACGTGATTATCATTCTTGTATTCCTATAAAATAATTTGTTCTTAGAAAGAAAATGAGTAAGTTGATGGTGATTAGAAACTGAAGGAGTAAATTAATAAGTGAATCGAAGTAAAAAAAAACACAAGTAATAATAATCACATCATTTAGTTGACAAAAAAAATTAAATAACAGGATACTTAGACGAAAATAAAAGATATTTTGAAAACTAAATAAAACAATTTTTAATAGATACTTAATTGAAAATATCAAATTTATAAAATACTTATTTTTTTTTAAATTTCTCTATTTCTTTTAATTTTTTTCATAGTTTAAGATAATATCGTTTTTTATTCTTATAATAAGTAATATTTTAAAAATATTACTTATTTTTATGTATTTATTAATAATGCTCGTTTTCTTTTCTTTTTCTGTCGTCATTAATGTTTGTGATTTAGTAACAGCCCTATACAAGTAGAATAAGCAAAGTTATTACAATCGTTATTAAGGAGAGAAACTTTAATTAAAATCAACGTAGCATTCCAATCATTTCTATAATTGGTAACAAGGTGAATATAAAATTACTTGTAATGCGTTGGTAGTAACACATCAAAATGATTTATGAAGTGGTGGGAGATTGAGAGGACAATGATTGAAGAGCTTTAAGGTTAGCAAGTTATTATATTATGAGTCACTTTCTTTTTTTTTGCTTCGAATCAAAGAAAACCCTACAAAAAATTGCAATGTTTGATCATGTGTTGAGGATTATCTTTTTGCTTAGCACATATGGTTTTCTTAAAAAATAATTTTGATTTTTAACTCTTTTATTTATGTTCAAAGCAATTCTAATATGGTAATAAATAATCAATTCCAAACATCAAGTAATTGTTTAAATTGGCTGCTTAATTTTAATAACTCGATCCGTGCAATAAACACTAAAATTATATATTTTTTTGCAATATGCAGATTTCACCTTAAAACTAATACATATCAATTTAAAAAAAGAAGATATGTACATGTAGCTTTTTTATGTTTATTTCAATTCATTCAATTTAAATAAGAGGAGAGTATATATATTTCACCCTTTATTTTTTCTTTTTATTTTGATATTTAAAATCTCCTCAAACTGAACCCTAATGATTTAGCAAATTTTTAGGAATTTCGTTATAAGATACTCTTATTGATCAATTTTAAAGAAGAGAAAAAGGTATTACTACAATTTTTATTTTTATTTTGTAATAAACAAGTTGAGAGTGGATAGTTGAATTTATTAAAAGAAAAAGTGATTAAAAAAAAAGAAAAGATAAGAAGTTATTATTATAATTACAAAAAGAATATTCACATTCTTGTAATTTAAATTAGTATCATCATTTAGGAAAAATGAATAATAATAAATATAAAAAAAAATCTTCATTTAATGTATAATGACTTGTTCTAGCAAGAAAACATTATAAAATGTTATGATAAAAATATAAAATAAGAAAGTAACTCTATAATAAAATCCTTATAGTAAAAGGAGATTACAAGGTTAGTAGAAAACCAAAGTTCACATTCAGTTGTACTTAAATTAGTTTTTTTGGGTTAAACTCCTATATTCAATTTTGATAATTGATGTATTCAGTCAAGAGTTGAGTCATAGAAATTGTCACCAAGAGTGTTCCTGTGGACAGAATAAAGTTTATTGTTGACATAGAATTTTAAACAGCATGATAATGTTAAGAATTTCACATTGATTAAAAAGAACTACTTAATGTAGTACTTAATTAGACTACTTATGAGTTATTTATTAATTAATAATATAATTAAATATAAATAATGCATGAGAATCTAATAAAAAAGAATAAGATATAGATTTATAATGTGGAGAAATTTAATCCTAACTTACCCTACACACTTAAAATAAAATTTAGAGTATTACTTGAATAAAAACAAGTTATACCACTTATACACACTCAATTTAAATTAATTATTACTTGAACTAGTTGAAATTTAAAACTAAAATCAAAGCTTTGTTGCTTTAAAAACAATCCAACATTAACTTCTACCCTAATGAAAAATAAAAATAGAAATTACCATGGTGTTATAGAAGTGTCGATTTATGAACGATTGGTTCCTACCTTGCAAGGTTGGTGTGTGATCATTATAAGGACTCATATCTTCCCATTTGCAAACCCATTCTTCTTGTGATCTCATCAACAAAACCATGTTCATCCATTTTTTCATCTTCTTTCTCCTCTTCACTCCCTTCATTTCCACCGCACCACATCACACCAATGATTTCGTGCGTACTTTAGACCGCAAAATGTTGGGTTTGGACCATAAACAAGAAAAGTTCAGCCATTTCAGGTTAAGTTCCCATATACATCTTTTAATATAATAAGCTTCCTAAAATTTTTATTACATCATTTCAAATAGTTCATACTTTCTGTTCACTTTCTTCGTTGCTAAATGGCAAGTTTTATCTGTCTTTAGGTTTTGATCCACCATAAACATTTTAATCTCTTCGTTTCTGTTTCTGCAGTTTTAGTTTAAAAATCCATGGTTTATCTTTAAATTTTGATCTCTTTGTTTCTTTAGTTTTAGTCTTCAAATTATTGTTTCAATAACCCTAAACCCCATATATTCATTTACGATATCATTGAAAACCAGTTAATTAATAAAAAAATTATGTTTGGATGATTAAATCATATACTAATCTAATTGATAATTGATATCCCTTGCACAGGTTGTATTGGCACGACGTGGTGAGTGGACGCAACCCTTCTTCCATAGAAGTAGTTGCATCAGGGTTGAAGAACTCAACGACGTTGTTCGGAGCGGTGAACATGATAGAGAACCCTTTGACATTGGAACCCCAGTTGAACTCTGAGGTGGTGGGGAAGGCACAGGGGTTCTATGCTTCCACGTCCCAGAGTGAGGTTACCTTGCTCATGGCCATGAACTTTGCCATCACTGAAGGCAAGTATAATGGCAGCAGCATCACCATTCTGGGAAGAAACCCTGTCTTCAACAAGAAGAGAGAGATGCCTGTGATTGGTGGAAGTGGCTTCTTTCGATTTGCTAGGGGTTATGCTCAGCTTAGGACTCACTGGTTCGAACCCACCACTAGGGATGCCATTGTTGAGTACACTGTTTATGTTTTCCATTATTGATATATATATATGTTTATATGTAAAACAATTTATAGTATTACTTTAAAGATAATTATTGTAAAAATTTGCAAACCATGATGGTTTATATAATTAAATAATTGCATGAAATTATTTGCTCTGTCAAGTGCTTAACTTTTTTATTCTCTTAAATTTGTCACATAAATTTTAGCAGTTCTATATACATTATGTACATCTATATATAAGTTTA
>Ga0099825_1001209_pt1 | contig 32241 bp, 14 predicted proteins | sample SiratroredBW_FD_76838 | JGI IMG/M metagenome (GOLD analysis project Ga0099825, IMG submission 76838) | Root nodule microbial communities of legume samples collected from California, USA - Siratro red BW | ecosystem: Host-associated > Plants > Roots > Nodule | place: USA: California | collected...
GTATTACAAGGGCTTCTTATGCGTATTACAAGGGCTTCTTATGTTGAGTGGTACCGAACAGCACAAGACCCATAACCACCAGTACTGAACCATCTGGTTTCACTTTACTAAACTAATAATATCAAATGGTTAAAAAAAATTCTGTGGGCATTGCAAAATCATGGCTTCCAACAAGGGCTTCACAGTCACAGCCGGAATTGCGTCATGAAACTGCTCATTGCCATCATCGTACAGCCAACGAGTTGTCTTGCTTCATTTTTATGAGATTGCTTTCAATGTTGCGCAGCACTGGCCTATAGCTGCAGTGTAGTTGTTCACATAAAGGAACAATGTAAGAAATCAAAGACTAGAATGAATGTGTGGATTTTGATACCGGAAAAAAAAACAGAGAGAGAATCTTACAATCGTGCAAGACCATCGTATGCTTGTTTGACTTGTTCGAGCTGAGCAGAAAGCTGCATGACTTCTGCTGATAGTGCCTCTGCTCTCTTCTGTTCCTTCACAACTTGGCCCTGCCAAGCAAACAAAAAAGTGCAAATTTTTAAGGTATGAATACCAATTTTCAAAAGTGTAGAGAAACAGATAGACCTCAATAAATCCCCTGGAAATTTCTGAGAAGAAAAATCAGAAAAATTGGATGCATCTCATTTTAAAAGTAAACATTTTGAATAAGATTTGGACCCAGAAAATCAATGACATGAACTGAAAACAAAGAGGAACAAAATATATAACTAACCTTCATAGATGCCATCTCTTGTGTTGATGCGGAGGAAGGAATCTCATGTGCCCCGTTCTTAGAAGAGTCTGGCAAGACCCTAGCCTGTTCGTTTCTCAAATTATCTAGAATCCCACGAAGCTCTTCATTTTGCTTAAGACACTCCATCACCTGAAGAATCATAGGTCAATACAGCAGGTATAAGACTTTTTGGGTCAGGAACACTATATTGTTCATAAAATAATAATGCAAACTTCTAAATAAAAAAACTCTATACAACTCAGATATAACAATAGATGAATTTGATATCATCAATCAATAAATAAAATTTATCTAGCCACCATTCAAGTCTTGCCTAAAGCTGAACGTGCAGGAAAAATAATACACAACGCAAGAGAAAACCACTTCTTAATGTCCATTTAAACATGGTTTGAATCTCTCTAAATATGACTAATTGATAATAGTCCTCCAATTCTTTTATTGATTTTGGTCCTAGTAAATCTATAAAGAGTCCATGTTAAAATTTAGTAGTCATGTAGCATACATCTAGTCATGTCAGGCTAGCAACCATTCTAATATCATGTCAGCAATAAATAGTGATACGAACCATTTTAAAATAAATATTTTGTGAAGATTAATTGTTGACATTTGTAGGGATTAAAACCAAATTAAGTCATATTTATAGGGAAATTAAAAAATATATTTAATTCTATAAAAAAATGAAATTACTTTACCAGAGATAATACTATAAATATAACTGACATACTTATAAAAGCAAAAGGAGGTTTTGTATGTATTTTCAAGGGAACCAAGATTTTGTACAACACATAAAAATATTCAGCCCCGGCACATTCATAATTAGCACAACATTTAACACATATTTTATGTATACAGAGCCTTTGTACCTAATTTCTCTGCCAGAGCACAAATTCTTAGTCATGATTTATTAACTGAATTTCATTAGTCAAAACTCAAAAGATGTACAGATTCCTGACTCAGAAAATTTAGAAAAAAAAATCCAGTAAATCATGGTCATACAACCAAGACCTTACACGATTAAACCAAATCAGTAACCATATATTATATTGGCTCAAACCCCTGATGCTGATTGTTACCTGGTTTTCCCATCTCCCAGATGCTTGAATTGCCTCTTGGTATGAATTTGAAAGGTTGGAATTTTCCTCAAAAAGCCTTTCTATTTCTGTAGATTGTGAGTCAATCTGCCATCAAGATGACAAACCAAGGAGTCCATCAGATGGCATATACAAAGCAATGGTGGTTTTCTTTTAGTAAGAGAACAAACACATCAAAATTTAGATAAAGAGACTTTACCTCCATTAGAAGTTTCTGTCTACTGCTTTCCAATCTTTCAATGGCCAAAGCCATATCATGCAACTGGCTATCAAGTTTCTGCTTGTCTTCCTGAGATTTATTAAATTCAAACAACATTGAACCAAAGCACATTAGACATCAGTTAAAAGGTTGGATGATCATTAGACAACAAATTTATTACTTTGCAAATGGGGCTGGGGTTAATAGTTTAGGTCCCTCATCAACTTCCAAAACAGTCATGCCACGTAATTACAAATGAGTACGAAATTAGTAATTACAAAAGAAAATAATTTCACACTTGCTTGGTATATTGAAGATATGGGAAGGCTGAAAAAAGAGTGCAGCAGCTCATTTACAATATTTTACACATACTTTGGCAATTACTTTTATACTTAGAAGAAATGAAAGTGATTTCTGCTCTCCTCATGATGATACAAGTACAAATTCAAATCTTCCTATCTAATTTCATCACTCACCTCCTTATTTTCCACCTTCTAAATCATGCACGAGATTAATTAGAAAACAGTAAACCCGGGTACTAGTAATTTTGCTAATGACTGGCCAATGGTTTGAATAAAATAGTAACTTAAATTCTTGCCAATAATTTGATAAGCTAACAGATACCAAAAATTGAAAATTTATTGAACAAATAATAATAAAGAAGTTTTTTCTCACCAAAGAAAATGCTTTGGGAGCAGCTGTATCTGAGACTTCTGCAAAATATACATAATATACATATCAAGGTCAATGCCATCTTAAGAGTACACCAATTCAACAAGATGAAATATCAAGTCAAATGTATGTGAACTGGTATTGAATAGAGTCCATAAACATCCTTGGAACAAAAATAGCAAATCAAAAGTCCAATAAAGAGTTTGTGGCATAAATGGGCAAATGCAAATCTGCATTAATTTAAGCCAGAAAGTTAAGGGAGACCAGTGTATTTCATAACGTAACATGAGGCTACTAATAATCAACAAATAGTTAAAAGAAGAATGCTTCCACCAATCTTTTCTGCAGTTTTGAAGAGCTTGAATTCATGCATATCCGTTAAGAATAAGGATACTAGGAAAGCATAAAGCATCAAAGAAGTGCAACTGATTATAGAATGGATTGTTGGCATGCTTAGTGTGATTAAGCCAATACAAAATTAATATAGATTATACAAAAGTTTTCATTGGCAGAACCTGGAGCCTCTATAGGCATGGACTTAAGTTTCTCTTCCAACATCTGATTTTCAGACATCAAGGAGGCAATGCGGGCTTGCTCTTTTGCTAATTGCTCCTGCTCCTGGTGCCTCAAGAGTGATTCTCGCTATAAATTTTAATCACCATCAGACAAAACAAAAATTAAAGAAAGGATTCCAAAATGCCAATGCCATAATTATAAAACTACCTGCATTTCCAGTTTTAAATCATCTAGCTCCTTTTGTAATCTTTGAATTTGAAAATGATCAGGTGGATTACCAAATGATGAAATTGTGCTAACTGTATTAGTCATTGATTGTTGCTGAATTAAGTTCAATTCTGCTCTTAATGCTGCTGCATCTTCCTCGGCCTAGACCAATATAGTCAATAACATTCTAAATAAGAAAAACAAATGGTCCTTCATCAAAGTGATTTAGTAAAATCAAGTCCCATACTCGATATTGCTCATCTTCTGCTTCCTTAAGACGTTTCTTCAGGGTACGAAGCTGTGCTGAAAGGTCCTCCTGCACTAGCATGTAAGGTTTAATAGAAATTGTAGAAGATTAAAGACAAGGTGAACCAGTCCAGGAAGCAGGAATAAATGTTTGAATCTAATTACCCGTGCAACAACTGCAGCATCTTTTTCCATTGCAACATCTTTCAGAGCCCTCCTTAGAGATGGCACTGTGTTTTGCTCCTGCATGAATCCAAGTGAGATTTAAAACTAAAGTATACAAAATACCAATCTCCATACATGAAGTGCTGTAGTAATTAGCACTAAACCATGTTAATGCTAACTCTGGGGGTTAATGTATATTCTTCTTCACTCACAAAATTGTAACTCAAACTAAAAAAGGATTCATTATCAAATCCTTCTAGTTTACCAGATCGTTCAACTGCTTGCGCATTGCACCATTATCAATTTCCATTGTTTGAAGCTGCGATAGTAGACAAAAATACAATCAGCCTAGGTTGTTCTTTTTATTGTTTACACTTGTAAATAAAGAAATAAACAGCACGAGTGCATTCAGATTGAATTTTCACCTTTAAAGTTATTTTCTTGTTTTCCTCCTCCAACTCCGTGTTCTTGTTTTGCAGACCTTTCAGTTGAGACAATAGAGCACTAAAATCTGTCTATGAAAAAAGAGTACGCGCAAAATCAAAAAAGTTGCGTCCCTCAAAATTTAGTTCGATATAGATTGTGCTTAATCGTTGATCCATAGACAATAGAATGAATGACATGATTAATAAATAATACAGAAAAGGATTTTACCTCAGAGAGCCTATTTCCGCTCTCGGTCTTGGTCATTCCGGCAAGCTCTGAAGGAAAGTAAAATTAGTTTCGAATTGCAGAAAAGAAAAACGCACATAGAAATGGTGTAATAATAAACAAAAAAATATATGTAGAAAGAGATTCGTAATATTGGAGGAAAATTCTGACCTGATGTGCTGGGAACCTTGGTGAGATCTGGTCCCGAAGAGGTTTTACTCAATCTCTCCGCAGCCCTCTTTTGGCGAATTTCCTCCAACTGTGGATGCGATCAATCATTCGAAATGAAAAATGAACAACGATCGAAAACAGAAAAAAAAAAATGAAGAAATAAATGAAAAGAGAAGTGGAGGCAATTGAGAAAGGTTGCTAGGATTGTACCGTTCGCCGACCAAGAGATGCATGACGCGCTTCCATTGTTACCGATGGAATGGGAACGGAATGTTCGTCTGCGAATTTCCCTCTCCGCCGAGACGCCGAGTAGTTTTATAAAACGACGCTTTCCGTAATTTCCACCATTGAATTAATTTCTGTGTTAATTAATTAACAACAACGTCTGGGTGGTGTAGTTGGTTATCACGCTAGTCTCACACACTAGAGGTCCCCGGTTCGAACCCGGGCTCAGACAAATTTAATTTTAGTTTTGTTTATTTGTTTTTTAATTTTAAAACAAAAATATATTACATTTTTTTTCCTTCTTCAGTGTATTGTTTCTTATTTAAAATGCCTATGTAATGTAGAGAAGATCTAAGGAGAAAAAAAATAATATATATATATATATATATATCAGACAATTAAAATTATGCCATGCAATAACAAATAATTTTGTTTTATAAATATAAAATTATTTTCGAAGTTTGTATCTGTGAGAGATTTTGACCTATCGAATAACAATATTTTAAGAGATTAATCTTTTACTCTTAGTTGATGAATATCTCAAATAATGTAATCTTAATGAGAAAAGGTTTTACATATCAAGATATACTGGTGATAAAAGAAATTGTATTTCCGAGAGTATTTTCAGATTTTTTCTGTTTGCAGAAAACTTCACAGTTGGGCTTTAGTCAGTAAAGGTCCAAAAGCAGGCCCATCCAAAAAGGCCCGGATCAAAGCCCTTTCTTCCAGAAACCGTAAGTTTGAAAATGCAAACTTTTACGTTCCGACGATAATCGATTCGTTAGTTAAACGCGAGCAGAAGGAAGAAGAGATTCAGAAGATGAAGAAGGAAGACACAGTGAAGCTGATCAGTGCCGAGGGTTTCGAATTTGTGGTCGACAAAGAAGCCGCAATGGTTTCACAGACCATACATAACATGCTCACTTCTCCAGGTTCGATATTGTGTTATATCAAATAGCCCCTTTCACTGCAATTAGGGTTCCTAATTTCATTATACACATAATAATGATTTCTTTCACAGGGAGTTTCGCTGAGAGGCAGCACGGCGAAGTCACCTTCCCGGAGATCAGTACCACCATTCTTGAGAAGATTTGTCAGTACTTTTATTGGCATATCCAATTCGCCAGGTTTTCCTTTCTCTGACTTCGCTACTGGAACATTGCATGTTTTTTTCGTTTTTTACTAGTCATTTGTTTGTGAAATTGAATATGAATTTTGGTGTATCAAAAGCCTTAGGTGTATTTTCAGTTATTCACAACTCGTGATAGGTTGTATTGGGAGCAACCTATTACCTTGAAATGCAATGGTGATGTTAGTGAATTTCCCCCTACAACGGAATGGGTAATGGGTCTGCCAAAGTTCTACTTACTACCAATTGGCTTCAAAATAGATCCATGGTTGTTGACTTTATGGATAAATATTTTTTTAGTACTTGGTTCTCGGTGAAAAAGGATTTCCCTGAGTACTGAAGTGCAGGGTAATAACATCTCTTTGATGAAATAGTGTAAATTGTGATATGAAGATCTAGTTTTGAGCATGTTCAATAAACGCATTGGTAGTTATTCCGTGCATAAACAATACACACTGCATTCAATTTTTTATTTGTGCATATCATTTTGAGGTCATTTTTTGTCAGCACTAAAGGTTGGATCATTCAGAACAGGGGGAGATGATTATAGTTAGTTGAATTATTTGATGTAAAAGACTAAATGTCTTTTTTTTTTTTTTATATATACTTGGATGGAAGCTATCTTTTTTACGGAACACGAACTTTTGTTCAGTTTAGTGCCCCAGTCAAACATATGGTTTTATTTGATTTTTGTGTCATGTGATCAAGTCTGTGTGATCAAGTCTGTGTCACACTGTCAAACGTGCAGAGTTCTTTTATTCTGTTACCTTCTTCCATCATGCATATCAATCTTTGCTCATTTCTGAGTTCCCCTTTTCTGTGTAGTATAGCTGCATACTTCTTACACAAATCCAATAAATTTTTAAATGGTTTAAATATTTACTTCAAAGAAGGCCCCGGGGGAGGATGACCTCTGTATTGTATACTTTTTGAGTGTTTTATGAAAAGAAAAAGTAATGGAACGAATTGATTATAACAACTAAAAGTTGAACTAAATTTGAGTAAAAAATTATTGAAGGACCAAAATCACACTCTGTGGGAGACTAAAGATGCAAATTAAGTCTAGTTTATCTAAGGTTGAAACAGTGGCATTGATTGTTGAACTAGTACAGTATCGCTTTTCTATATTTTAAATTAATCATGCATTATTTATAATTTTGAAATTACTGGGGAATTTTAAAATATTATTAAATAGTTTTACTAATTTAATTGGCTGTCACCCCATTTAGTAAAATTTCAGTAGATTGCTGTGATGGGATGAGTATGACATAATTTTTGTGTGTTGAAAGTAATATTTTACTTTGGGAAACTTTGATCCGAAATATCTCATTTTATCTTGTGCAAATGTCTATCTAATGACTTGAGATGTTGCTCTTGCTAGTGGGAAGGAAACGGAATTCCCTATTGAACCTGAATTAACTCTAGAGCTAATGATGGCTGCCAATTACCTCCATACATAAGCATTTTGACTTCCCCAGCGGTGATAGTTCTTCGTCCTCATTGTAAGCTTTTATTATTCTCCTGGAGTCTAACAAATAATAGTAGTCTTTCTTGTCATTTTGATTTTTGATGTTTTTGCTTCATTGTGTCGTTCATGCAGATGGAACTACTACTTGGTTGGGCTTTTAAACGGAAATGAGCTTATTATAATTGCCATTTGGAACTGTATGTGCCGGAACTAAGTACATATGTAATTTGTGATATAGTGATTGTTAGACTCGGTTTGCATGACTCTGATGTACGAGTGGCTGTAAGTTGCCGTAGTTGATGTTGCTGTATAAATCAACTGATTAAAAAAAATACTAACATCAAAATGCTCTTTTAAATGTCCATTACAATTACAACAATGTAGACATTGTCATCCAAACAACTAAAGGAAATTCGCTCTACAATCTTCTGTTCTGACGTATGGTTGAACATAAATGGATTTCATCTCACTTTGTGTTCCTAAACTCCTACCTCCTACTTTTTCCATGATATATGGAAATACAAGTGAGTTGAAAAAACACAGTTTACGGGGCTGTGGGTAGAAAATGAAAATTCTATTTCGTTTATTTATAATTATAAAATGTTGTCTTATTTTTATTGTTTTCTGAAGTTTTAAGTGGTAAAAGAAATTCTACTTTCCTCTTTTCCTGTACAAATTTCAAATAAGAAATTATATTTTCTCAATCCAGCATGAACGTTTCCTTCATTCTGTTTTTCATTTCCCTCTCTACTCTGTTCCGTTAGCTAATATTTCTCCGATGCCTCCTGCTGTGTATCATAAGTAAAGCATTATTCACAAGTAAAGCATTATTCACAAGTAAAGCATTATTCATAAGTAAAGCATTATTCGCCACTTGAGTTTCTTTAGTAAGATAACAAGATTATGTGATAGTGATAGTCTCTTCGGCTGTATACAAAATCTCCTTGCAATTGATAGTTCTTTTTTCAAGGAGCAACTAGGGGCTTTTATGTTAAAAGTCAAATTTGCAACGAGTAGAATTAATTTTGAAGTAAATGAGAATTTATTATTGATATTTTGTAATAAATTAATCTCTTATTAGAAAATACATTTAGTACCTTTTAAAATATTTTTCTTAAACAGAATCATTTTGTTTACCATCTCTTTAAATCATTTATCAAAATCTAAAACAAACGAACCAGGAATGTGGTCAATTCTCTAAGCGTCTTGCGTGGGGAGTAAATTATCATTGTGCCCAAGCTCTTTTATAACAGTACTACGATTTGTTCGATTTTTCACAATTTCAAAATACATATTATTAAGTACTAATAGTATTTTTTTTTTACACGCTTTTTATCATGGTTGGAGTGAATTTCCTATTTTCCTCATCGAATAATTTCTTGGGCGTAAGTAAAATTCACCGATTAACTACAGTACATCTCAATCACATTCATCAATCAGAATTTGGAAAAAATTATTAGTCCCGGTTTCGCGCGACCCATATAATTGAAGTTTTTTAAACAGAAAGACATGCACTTGTGTAAATACATAATATGTTATTGTGGAGCCCTCGTTATCAAAGATCTTATTTGAAATAGATTGCATCTAAAATCTGACTCCAACTTTATGCAATCACAGCGTGGTGTTTCACAAGTTGTGGTAATGTGCTTAGATAGGGTACCGTGCAAGGGTCAGCATTACGAAAGGTAGTTGACTTTCATGGTTGTTGCTGTTGCTTGTGACCTAAGGAAAAGCTTGTCGCCTAGGCTTAACTACGAAACTGCCTTAAGAATTAAGATATCATGTAAGCATGTGCGAGGACGGTGGTAGCTTAGTAGTTAATGATTAATTTGTTTGACTTCACAAAAACACTCATCAGTAGCAACAAGCTTCTCCTTTTGTTTTTTTCTCCAACTTTTTTTATACTAATTTAGTGGTTCGTATTCACAGAAATGGTCCTCATGCATTGCACTTGATATGCAGAGAAAAAGTCTCTCATAAGCAGCCGCCATCTTTGTGGCAGTGAACAATTGCAAACCTCTTTGCATGGCAACCTTACCTTTCTTCTCTAGAACATCTCTTCCACTGATCCATAACTCATATATGGCCTTCTTTAGATCACTCACTGTTGGTGAAAATGTGTAACCCATTTCGTTGCTTACAATTACAGACCCTGCAATGCTTGCAAGCCTAGTAGCCATCACTGGCTTCCCAGTTAGCATGGCTTCTAGCAAAGTGTGATCCAAACCTTGTGCTCTTAAAGTGGGGTTTACAAAAATGTCAATAGCATTATAGAAAGATGCCAATTCAGCTTGTTCTAAGGGTCCCAAAACCAATATACTTGCACCAAGATCTCTGTATCTTGCACCCCAAGGGCCATCTCCTGCAACCACAACCATGCTACTCTCTTGGAAAGTTCTATTTTCTGCAATTATCTGCTTCAAAGCTTCAAACATCAAAGGGTGCCCCTTGTCCTTGACTAACCTCCCAGCCAGTCCTATCACTAATGACTTCGAATCCGGAATTCCGTGCCTCTTCTTGAATTCATTGCCCTTTGAAACATCTGACCTGAAAACCTGTTGGTCCACGCCATTTAGAATAATATGGACCCTTTCTTCTGGAATCATGTAGACCCTCTTTAGGATATCGCCTGCATGGTCACTAGTGGCAACGTGATGAGCATAATTCGGGAAGAACTTGACCTCTTCAACAACCTTCACAGCTCTTTCAGTCAAAGCCTTTGTCTGAGGCTCCTGGGGTGTTCTAAGGAGTTCTTGAATGATGTCAGAATGAAAGGTCTCGTATGCAATGCCATGCCAAGTGACGGCCAAATTAGTAACATATCGAGATCTTGTGTACCTAAGTCCAACACTCTCAGTGTGAACAACGTCAAACGGTTTACTAGACGAGTTTTGTGCTTGAAATTGCTCCCAAACCGAAGCTTGGTCGAGGTAACCACCAGGTGTTGGTTTGGAGAAGTGAAAGTGTAAGTTGTTGATTGAATAGTTGGACAAGGAGGGGTCTGTGGAAGTGGTGAATATGTGAAGTTCATGGCCTCTTTTAGCAAGGGCAAGGTGGAGTGTGAGAGCGTGGCGTTCAAGCCCACCTGCATGAGACTTGTGAGGCCATTTTCTGACAAAAAGTGCAATCTTAAGAAGTTTTGAAGGTGGCTCTGAGGGGAACACAAGGTGGTTCCATGCAAAGGGATAAGAAAGGAGGTTGATATGTTGGTTTTGCTTTTGTACTGTTACTTGGTATGGTGAATGACACTGGCTGCAACAGTGACTCCAAGAGAGAGATAAGATGATGGAGCATATAGAAAGGATGATGACAACGTAACAGAAATATTGAAAACTGAATATGGAACTTCTATCCTTTGCCATGGACATTTGATTTCAGGAAAGGAACGTTGAGTATTAGATGAGAAAGAGACAAGATTAGAATGATTAGTTTTAAGCAGGAGCATAGGGGACAAGAAAGTAGAAACCAAGAAATCTATCACATGGTGCCTAGGCCTCTGCACAATACTTCTGATAATTTAGCAAGTGATGAATATAATTAGGCTTGCTTCAACAGCAATTTTGCTTTTTGAAAAAGTAGCTCCAGCAAACCAGTTTTCAGCTTCTTTAATATTGCTGATAGACAAAATATATATATATATATATATATATATATATATATATATATATATATATATATATATGTATGTATATCATCTTTTATTATTCAAATAATAAACCTTAACCAGTAAAGCCATATGGCACTTGAATCTAGCATAGCCTAACAGGCCAGAATATAACATTTTATTAGCACTAATCTAAAGACTGTTTGTACAAGAAAAGCATTTTAAAACTGATTTTAAATGGTTAAAAGTAAGATGTTTTAAACTGTAGTATTAGTATGTTTCAATTTTTATTTCTTTTAAAAATTATTTGTTTTTGTTCTTCTACAATTGTTAATTCTAATTTCTAATGTTATATGATAATAATTAATTGTCTATGTATTAAATAAAAGATGACTATCCCAAATAATGTATATCTATCAATCTTAAAATCAATATTAGAGTAAAATAATGATTTGAAGTTTTGGAAGAATAAAAGTCAAATACAAAATTTGATAGATATTAAAAAACTCCACATAATAAAAGGATTAAAACAGTTATTTTAAATTTTACATGGATAAAAAATAAATAAAAATTTTCACATGAACCGTAAAGGAATTAAAAAACATTTAAGTGAATGTTTTTATTAGAAAAATGTTACATACTTTTAATGCAATAATAATTTTGTAATAGTTAATTAAAAATTATATACAATACGTTGTTTATTGAACATAATAATAATAGCTTAATATTATAAACACTTATAAATTAGTAATGTCATAATAGTTTTGAGACATTTTTTTATCTCAACTTGGTTGTATAATTTTTGTCTTCTCATAGCTTGTTATTTGGGTGGGGTGAAATTTCGAGTTTACATTTTATGTTGGATTTTTTTTATTATTATTATCTCTCGATTGTATTTTAAAATATATTGATTTTGAAGTGTTAAAAATATTAATATATTTAAAAATATTAAAATCAATATATTTTAAAGATATAATAGAATCACAACGTCAAAAATTCAGGAGAGATTCAAAATTCTTAAAGTTCAGATAACATTCTCTCAGAAAATGAAAGTTATATAAAATTTAATATTTTATTTGAAATGCTTGTGCCTTTTTACAACTAACTTATGCAAAAAGGAATGTTTAAGTAGGTATGATGGATTTTTATAATCGACTGTTTAAATAAAATGTTTTCAAACATTAAATAAACAAACAAATATTATACATTCGTATAATTACGTGTAACGTAATACATTATAGTAACTACTTTTCATTATGAATTAATTGTACGACCGCTTAAACCTAATAAGATTAAACGCTATTATTTTTATTTTTTAAATTTATGCATAAATTAATTTTAATTTACATAAAATTTCATTTTTTTTCCTATAAATTATTTTATAGAAAAAAAATATATAAAATACCCTTAATATCTAAAACCTTATACAAATTAATGTTTGATATCAATCTCAAGTTAACACAAGTCATGTATATGACATGAGAAGATACAAGTGATGAAATCTCATTCATATTTCAAATAAGCTAAGGTTTGATGTGTGAATCTCAAGTTGCATAACTTTCATATATTCCTATGTATATAAGGTTATGCACACTACTACTAGTTTGATTGAAGTCACACACCTTTGCTTCTCAAACTTTAGTCTAACCCAGGTTTGGTGTGTCAATCACAAGTAAATACAACTCACATAACACCTTTTCCACATCAAAACTCACATAAACTTTTTTTAATGGTCTTTATTCAAAGTTCTATTGAATTTATGATGGACAAGATAAACCTAACAAATGTGAGTCATGAGTAGAGTCTATAACTGGACTAATGAAAGCCGTGAGAAACATTTCTAAGTGCATAAATAGACCCCATTCTGGTCAGCTAAACTTATCAATAACTGGAGTAGTAGGTGTGATTCATCGTCTGTGCCCTATTACACTCTATATTTACCTACCTTGATTGATATCATTTCTACTACCCTGTCACATATTCATTCTTACATCATCTCTGATTTTCCCTATGCAACTATGTGAAGATGATGTCATTCTCGTATTCTTGTTATACAAAAAAAAGTTAAGCACCTATGTAGTAATTTTGAAGAATTAAGATTGTCTATGTTAGTTGCTTAGACTGTTGACACAATAAATAGTTTCAAAACAAGGTTTTTCATCTTCTTCTTCTTCTTCTCTTTAACAACATTCTACACAACTAGGAATTGTTTTGCATACCCTTTATCCCTCTACCATCATTGATTCAAAGTCTGTTTTTAATTGGGTTCAACATCAATCATTGATTGGCCTTTTTGACTTGAAGTGCAGGGAACACCAAATTTAGTAGCTAACTAATACAAATAATACACACAAATTATTTGAGCTCATTAATAGCTTGCATGTGTGACATGAGTGTAGAAGAATAGTAACACAAGGAACACAAAGTAGTTTAGCTTTCACATTAATTAACACACCAAACCAAACTTGCGAACGGATAATGAAGCACCACATCGATCGGGTTTCGGATATTAGCAACTGGTCTAGAGGCATCCATATTAATATTGTAATAATTTTAATAATATAATAATCTGATTTAAACATTAACTATTTTATAATCAATTATTAAAATGGATAAAATGAATTGTGATATTAAAAAAATGAATAATAACAGTAAGAATGAAGAGTGATAGAGTAGTTAGAATGTTTGGGGTGGAACTTATACTAAGTCCAACAAATGGCAGTTGAGTTGTAGATATAGGTAAATGACAGTGTATGGTCCAACTACTGAAACCGAACTCTGCGCATAAAAACGCTCCCATCACAACCTCAACGATGTGGGCCCAATTTCTCTTCTCCCTCTCCCATTCATCATCATCAACAACTTTCTTCTTTTCTTCTTCCCTCATTTAAACCCCTTTCTCTCATTCATCTTCATCTTCCAAACCCACCATGCCTCTTCACTCTCCCCCCGACGACAACCACCACGATTTCGTCGCCGAGTTAACTCACCGCATGACCGGCTTCTTGCTTTCCGACGACGACAATTTCCATTTCTCATCCCTTCACTCTCAGGATTCGGTACTGTTCTATTTAACCACTTCCATTTCATTAATACTAACAACGATCATAATAACACCTTTTCTTCTTCTTCGCTCAAGTCACGTGAATCCATACCGGGAAGTGCAGAAGGTTCACCACCGTCTGCCAGCAACCACGACATGTTCGGGAAGCTTCAGAGCTTCAATATTGGACTCTATTCTCACCAATCTCTCGTTCAGGAACAGATTCGAGCCATTGAAGTAAGTAAGACGACACTTCTTATTATCACTAATCAATACTTTTAGCTTTAATTCAAACTGTTTAACCAATTAATTAACTTTTTTTTTTTTGCGTTAACAGCTGTCAGGGGTGAAGCAAGACCATGCGAAACAGAAGCCCGCTCCGCGTCGGAAAAACCAAGGGCAGACGTACGAGCCCAAGAAAGGAAACGTACGGAGGGCCCGTCCGCCGCGGCCCGGCCCACAACACCAAGGCGGTGCCGGCATGCGGGCCTTGTTTCTTGATGGGCCTGGCTCTCGAGGTGGGACCGGCGTTTTCTTACCACGTGGGGGAGCCCCTGCCCCATCCGAATCCACTAATAAGCAAGGTGAAGTCGCATAATTTTCGAACATGAACCATGTTGATTTAAGAATTTTGCTTTTTCGCACTATTTTCTTGCTATTATGTTATGTTTGTTTCCTTGATGTTCGAGCCGCTGGTTAGTGAAATTCTGAAATGGACAGAACCATACCACTTGCAACTTGCTTTAGTGTCACGTCTTACCTTGTATCATTTCGATGCTACAGTACGTTTTTCTTTTTTCATTTTCTCTGTTCCAAATAAAAAATTGCCTTTAGTTTAGTCTCCAACCTCCCACTTTGCTTGTGAACCTTAGCTGATGCTGACCATTATTCTTTTTTATGGTGTTTGAATTTTAATAGGAATCTTCTGTAATCATCTATCAGCACATGCTGCACCTGCTCCATCCTTCTGGACCTGTGATTTTTTTCCTCTTGTCAAAACCAAGACAACTTTTTCATATTAAACAAAAAAAAGTCCAATTTAGGCCCTATAATTTTCGACTGATTTGATGGCACCGGTGGCTAGGAATGTGATTGAATGTGCAAAAGAGAAAACTACACATAACAGTCATAACAATGATGTTTTGTTAAAAGAGATTAATGTGTCCACTAAAAAAGCTAACAATCTTGAAATTTAGACACTTTCTTGGGCTTTTTACCTCTTTGTTTTTTTCTTTACTTAAAAAACAGTTAAGAGAGTTGGTGACCAAATTCCGGGACTCTGATTTCATCACGTTGACAAATCCGTGATTAAACTTTAATTGGTTTCACGTTGTACGTGACAAATGATTTATATTATGTGCAATTGTCAGGCAAAGGTTGCTCCACAGTTCTTATACCTGCCAGAGTTCTCCAGGCTTTGCAACTCCACTTCGACCAAATGGCTGCCACGTCTGGGCCCAAATCTGTTACCTTCCATCCCCTCCACGGTACTCAATTTTCAACAACTTTCATTTCATCTACTTTTTTCCAACAACGCCAATATTTATTGCATCTATAAAAACATTTCATTTCTTTTTCAACTCTTTGTACCTTACATTTTCCTTTTGTGTTTTTCATATTTATATGGAGTGAAATAGATAATATAGTAAATTGTTATCCAGCACGATCATGCTCTCATTAAATAATACTAATAATGGTCGCGAACTGCTTAATAAATTTTCATTCATGGGAAGGGATTAAGTGGTACAGTTTTGAATTTGGAAGCAAAAGCAGTCTCCAAAAGTCCATTCTCACAACTACCAAGTTGCACTTTGCCCCAGTTATTTACTATGAATAAATATAATACTCATAGCATGATATACTTGTATTTATAATTTGCTTGGGTGAATCTTATTTTTCACAGTATGATCAAAATTTGCAGATGTTGTAGCAAGTAACAGGGATGGCATGTATTCACTTCAGAACCAGCAGTCACAGAAAGCAGCGGCAAGTATCCAGAATGAAACGATTCTGCCTCAAGAGTGGGCGTATTGAGGAACACAGAATCACGTGGATTTCCTACTACTCTTTCTATACATAGATACAGAATAATATTGATAATAATAATAATAAAATTGCTTTGGCAGTTTTGCTAAAACAAAAAGAAACAAAGATAGGTGTGAAGCAGAATAAAGGAGGAAAGAAATTCCCACACAACAGATCTGATAAATATGCAGAGGGAAGAATCTTGCAGGCAGCAGAGTACGAGGAATAGGGATGAATATACAGATTTAATAATGTCTTTGTTCTGTATTTTGCTTCTCCTGGGTATAAAGTTTGCATAGTGGTGACAGAATATGAAAAACTATAAATAAAATCTAGCTCAGTCTCTTTGTATGCAAAGCAAGCTAGAGTCTCGAGTCTTAAATCCAGATCAGAACAGAGGATGTCTTTTAAAATCCTTTGTAACAATTCACCTTGCTTCTTATTTGTTTTTAACTTGTTCTTATCTCTCCCAATAAAACCGAAATAGAACATTAAATTTATGCACGTATACCCAGTTAAATAAATAATCAATTCTGTTTGATATCTAAAATTATAAAAAGAATAGATAAATGTCTTTTTAGTTTTACTGATTCTTCAACAAATGTGGCGCTGCATGCTCGTAGCCCCAGTCAGCTCCCACTATCTATGACAGGAATCAATCTAAGTTCTAGATTCCAGAATATGCAAAACACGTCAACCCAAAACGACAAAACCTTATTTTCACTTTTTGTTTTTTTAATTTCTATCTCTTTGACTGATCAACCCTTTAAGAGGATGACAAAGAAAACGAATATTCCTGCATAGTATAATTAAGCTTTCTGTTTCCTAGTTAACTGGATCAGAGTTTAATCTTGAAGGATTAATCCATAAAATATCTTATAGTTAAAAGATCAGTGCTGATAGTTTGATAATTAAGAAAGTGGCCCCTGAATTTTTCTTATCTTCCTCTAACAACAAAGAAAGGTCAAATGTGTCTAATAAATGTTGAGCAGTGATAGATGGTTGCATTTGTGTGGAAATAGAATGTATAATGGAGTGTGGTGTGGTGGGTCTCCTATCCTAGGATTAGTGTGACCTAGGAAACTGAAACAGTTACCGTTGCATAAGCAAATGGGTTTGTGGGGTGTGTGATTCCTTATCCATTCATTCTGTCAAGCATCTTCTGTGTATCCAATATCTGTAACTTTCACAGGTTATACTCATACAACCTTTTAGCAATGGCACTGCTCTGTGGCCCTCTCTTTTCAATCTACTGTTTTCATATACTATCACAGTTCTTATTTATTTCATTATAAATTATCCATTTCAATAATTAACTATCATATTTCTCTATTATGAGACAAAAAAAAAATTAAGGCTTTAGACCCTTATATAGATATAGAAAACAGTGTGGATATAGAATATAGGATGAAAAAAGACAATTTTCTGAAGAAAAATTATAAGCCTCTAGACTTTTATTTATATTTAAAGATCAGTTTTGGTGGTATATAGAAAAAAAAATGATTTTTTTTTTACCCCAACATGGAAATCACATAAAGGACAAACTTTTCAACAATAGTAAGAGCAAGATTCAAAGTAAATAACGCGTAAACAAAAGTAGATCTTATAGTCTTAAATGAGAATTGGTAACAAAGAAATTGGGAGAAAAATAGTAGTAAGACAATAAGGGTAGAGAAAGAAGTCATATCCCATGACCTTAAAGCACCACTACCATTCCTTCCAAACAAATTATAGTAATGGTCATGAAATGGGGAATTCTTGCTCAATATGGGATGCCTCCATCCTTTCAATAAAAAGAACAAATCAATTATTCATTCTTTTGTTCAATAAATAATTCTTAAAATAAAAATATACAAATAATCTCTCAAATATAAAATAATCAAAATAGTTATTAATGTTAGTAAAGCATATTAAATGATAATTATTTTAACTTTATTACTTAATAGAATAAATAATATTTAAGAGATTCAATTAATGATTTGTTCTCAGAAGAATAAGGAGGCATTTGAAAGAAGTCTTCAATGTTATAATTTGGAATCTATAGTTGTTGATATAAGTAAGGAAATACAACACTGAATCAGGTGTCAATTTTTTTATTTTGGGTCAGAATCAAGCTACCATCACACTTATTATGACAACACTCATTTGTTACTTGTAGTATAGTTTCATCTCTCTATAACTTTATAGAAAAACGAGTGAAGATAAAAAAGAACAATACAACGAATGTGACTAAGCCTTCCAAGTCTCTGTCCAAGGTAAGTTTTTCACTTCTCTTCAATTTCAATCTTGAGATTTTGATAAAGTTAATCTATATAGTAACCATAAAGAAAATTCAATCTTTTTTATCCTTCGATCACGTGTTTTTCAACTAATAATTAAGGAAAAATAAGTAACCAAGTTTGTAATGACTTTACCTTCTGAGTGCTATGTGTGAGTCATTTGCCTTTTGAGATGGCAATAGTTTGTTTTTTTGAACTTTTTCAAACGTCAATCTTTAATGATATTTGCATATTTGCATTGTTTTTCTACATAGTAATAATGGTACTGGAGAATATTAGAATTTATATTAAGGTTTGTAAGTATATGAATTGCTTATGGATATTTCTTGTTGGGTTCCTAAATTAATTTATTTTCTTATAATCTAGTTAGATAACATTATTGTGTGACATTTTTTGTAGTGAAAACGAATGAAACTATCATAATTGTCAAGCTAAATTGGTCTTGATCTTTCCTTTTATCACTGTGACTTGGTAATATATAAAAATACCCATGTTTAATATTTATATATATATCTATTAAAAATATTTATTATGCTTCTAAATCTTGTGTAGAAACACATATTAATAATCTATTAAAGATACCCTTTGTAACATAATTTGTAACCTTTACTGGAATCTTCATTCCTAAATAGGTTACTTAATATCATCGTTCTCCTCATTTTATTTAATTTCACGTCAAAATAAAAATATGCGAAAAATTAGTATGATATCATCTTTTAATACCAAATTACGCTCAATTATCATTATCATCTTATTCAAACCAATGAGATAGTATCTCATATTCCAATTCCATAAGTTATTCTCCTAAAAACCAAAATTCCCGAGAAAATACTTTTTTATCATAATTAAAAATAATTTTGGAAAAATACTTTTAATAAATGGAACATAGTTGAAGCTAAATGAATAGATTGTGGGGAAATTTCCAAAATATTCAACAATTAATCCATAAAAAATAAATCTTATCTTATCTTAAAAATATAGAAATAATTTCTACCATGCAATTTTTAACACGATATTAAATTTTATAAATTAACCATCAAACTTCAATATTAATTATAAAAGTGAATCTTATCTCATAATATATTTTGTAATATCAACATTTTCATGCATCTGTGTTGTATGTATATAATAAATTTGTGAATTTTTGCATTAAATATTTTAAGAATCATTACACTACCCAATTTACAAGGGCAATTTACAAGGGGCTTGCAGCCCAAGTAATATTAAAGTTTAGACAATGCACCTCCACATTTGTTTCCTGCACCATCAGAATATGTGAATGGACACTTATAGTCTTATTAATGAAAACAAAAGGGGTTAGAATATTCTGAAAAATATTTTTTGAAAGAGACTCGATTGTGGGGGTATGAAAGAAAAATATTTTTCGTAAGAGGTTTTTGTATTATAGAAAACACTTTTCATAAGAGGTTTTTATATTATGAAAAACGTTTTCTGTAAGAGGTTTTTGTATTATGAAAAACGTTTTCCATAAGAGGTTTTTGTATTATAAAAAACATTTATCGTAAGAAGATTTTATATTATGAAAAATGTTTTCCATAAGAAGATTTTGTATTATGGAAAATGTTTTCCATAAGAGGGTTTTGTATTGCGAAAAACGTTTTTCATAATAAAAAATCTCTTACAAAAAATATTTCCTATAATAAAAAAACTCTTACGGAAAACGTTTTACATAATACAAAAATCTATTACGAAAAATATTTTCCATAATACAAAACCAAGTCCTCACACCCCTTCTTCTGAAAAATGTTTTCCATAATAGAAAAATCTTTTACAAAATATGTTTTCCATAATACAAAACTCAGTCCTCACACCCTCTCTTTCCGAAAAACATTTTCTCTAATACAAAAACTTTTTACTGAAAATGTTTTCCATAAGACATTTCACACATCGCACAATCCATTTCGGAATTTGTATTACGAAACCCATTTTTAGATACAAATATTACAATAACTTTATACCCACTTTGCACTCCTTACGTAATACGAAAACAAAAGTCACTTACTTCTTACTCACGATGATGTTGTCGAAAAAACTTTCTTTGTAGTACCCATCATCACACAATCACCATAGAACGTCCACACCACTTAATAACACCCACTACACCACTATCCTTTTAAATATTCCGACGAGAGTGTTTCTAACATTATGATTTTTTGGTGGGGTGCAGTAAGCAAAATGTGGTAGTACAGGAAGCATTTGCCTAAAGTTTAATGGGATTCGTTTAAGGAATAAGCGGCCCAAAATTAAAATGTTCGGGTACTCTTGACCCAACTTATTGAAAGACTTGCCTAACGACTTCTTAAATTTGTTTTTTTTTTTTTTTGTTCTTTTATTAACTTGAAAAATATATATAAATATATGAAAAAGAGATCTGCAAATACTCAAAATCTAATGAATTTTATCTGTATTATCATGATAGAAAAATATTGAATAAAACTAATACGAGAAGTTAATGAGTAAGTATACATTAAAAAAAGTTAACTATTACATTTCAAAGAAAAACATAATACTTTTTTTGATAAATTAGTTATTAAATTACAAAGATATTTAAACATTAAATTAGTTGAAGCAACATTATTAGTTTTTATGATGTCACTTAGCTATCAATACACCAAAGATGTAGAAAAAAGAAATCCACTGATAGATGCTGCATAATAATTATACATTATATTTTCATAAGAAATTTCACAATTAATCATTTCCACAATATGCTGATAATAATTGAAATCGAGACATTGCAATTTGACAGTGTTCTTGTCTATTGATTTTTTTTTTTTCAAAACAATGCACATGCATCAATGATGCTTCCCTTTTGTTTTTTGAAAACTATGTTTAGTGTTTTGCTTTAAGAATAATTGGTTCATAATTTTAGTCAAAGTATTAGGAATTCTGGAGAGAAAATATTTCATGGATTTCACATGGTGGCTCACGTTCATATTTATATACAAAAAACAAAAACAAAAACATCATAGGTCTCTTCTTTTGTTCTAACATTCTAACTTTTTATGTGTCCTCTGCTAACAACCAAGTGTCCTATTTTTTCTTTAGACTTTTGACCAGAATTAAGAATAAGAATAGGATCACAAAGTTAGGATCTGATTCCTGATCCAAGAATACTTCTATCTTTGTGATGTGATCATTCATGTGCAATGCAATATTTAAGACTAGGTTTTCATTTTTATTTAAAAAGAAAAAGAACTGCTTCTGGCCTACTAATCATGATCGTGATCTTGTTATTTGTTTGAAAAGTAAATAGTTTATCTAGTAGCTAAGGGATCGCAGACAGCATGATTAGGGTTTGGGTCTGATTCATTTTATGGTGTTTTGATTTAAGGTGCCTAATAATGAACTCTTCGTTATCTTTCTTGCCAGTTCACAATCAGGAGCCCAAGTAGGTCAAATATTTTTTAAAACAACACAAAGTTAAATATATTGTTTAATTTTAAAGCACATTTTTTAAAATTGATATATTAATTACTTAGCATAATGAAGTAACTCAGAAGAACTTGAACTTATTGTAACATCATCACAGGATTATTTATTTTATTACACACAGATCCAACATATATATGGTATTTCAAAAATTTAAATTACACACATTATATATATATATATATAATTTTTTTTTACAAAATTAGAGTCACAAAGTCAAGCTATTAAAACCAACTTTTAATATGGGAAAAAAGTATGTAGAAAGAACATTATGAGTAACAAACTAAAAATAATTTAATTTCATTAAATATACCACGTAACAAATCATAAACCTCACATATAAATGTATATATTAAATATGTTTAACAAGTAAAATATCAGTGATAAATCTCTGATCCAAAAAAATTTAGGTAAGATACAAAATTAAATATCTGTTCTATTTTGGCTGAAAAAAAATATATTTATATACACCTACTTTGTAGGAGATTATTTTATATGCACCCATAATCATACATTATAATATAATATTTTATTTAAATGTTTAAATTTTATTAATAGTTGAAATCAGTGTATTTATCATTAAATGAATTCATATATTATAAAAGAACTGAAAATTATTTTATATCTATATATCTTTTTATAAAATCAGTGTATTTATCATTTTAATAATTTGAGTACTTATTATTAAATATTTAGTTTTAGAGAACTTCAACAATTTTTTTCTAAAATTAATTTAACTTTTTAATACTTAAAAAAACCACATTCAATGTTTAAACTTTTTAAAAAATAAACTTAATTTTAAAAATATTGTTTAAAATAGTTTAGAAATATATTATTATTATTATTATTACTAAAAAGTATTATATGATGTAGAGTGCTACATGATTTTTATATCAATTTTCATTTCTAGAAAATCTTTTAAGTGTAACATTAATTCTATATAATAAAACATCAAATTAGGAGTATTTTTATAATATATGAAGTCATTTTACTATTAAACTTTTAATAAAATGAATGCCAATTTTTAAAATTTAAATTTTCTAATCATGAATAAAATAATTTTATTTAATTGTAGTAAAAGTTTAATGATTTTATTATGTATGAGAAAGTTATTTAATTTATTTTTTATATTAATATTAAGTTTTAATTTGCATAAAATATAATTAAAAGTTTGTTTAGTATTGCCATTAATCTTAAATTTTAATAATTGTTTGAATTAATGTAGTGCAAATATTTCTTACTGTATCAGGACCTTTTTAATTAAATGTTATGATGTACTCTAGATTTTAGATTTTAGGGTCATGTTCATAGTCACATCATATGTAATCTAAATCTGCTAGGATATAAAAGCTGATTTAACTTAGATAAAAATTATAGAGATGCCACACTAATATAATTTTGATAGTTATTTTGTTTATACTGGATATAAATAATAAATTAAAGGTTTATTATTGATAATAATGATCTTGTTCATAACATATATATAAAAGTTGTCATCAATATTAAATTATTGTGCACGCAAATGAAAGTCAATTGTGGTTCATTGACTTTTGAAAATAACGATACAATGTTCCAAATTTGAAGATAATTTGTCACGAGATTTTTCAATTGATCCAACTATCCTCTACAAAAATATATGAGATAAATTAAATAAAAAATTTCATAATTTGTCATGAGATTTTTCAACTGATCCAACTATCATCCACCAAAAGATGAGATAAATAAAATAAAAAATTTGTTAGATTCTTGTCATTCAATTTTGATTGAATGATATCTATTTTGCCAATGAGATGTTGTAGGGTTTTGTAACGTTTATATATTTTAAATGCTTGGCCTTGGATATTATTTCATTTATTGGAGATGATTTATCTATCATTATTTTTCAATATACTTTAATTATTAAAATATTTTAATAAATACATGTTTAATTAAATCTTACATTATTTATAATAATTTAATTAACGGCTAAAGTCACCCTGACATAACTACTTTATAGTTTAAATATAACAACTCCAACAGCCATGGATGAATGAAATTAAAAAACATAAGAAATATATAATTGGTAAAAAGGATTGTAGAAAATATATAAAACGGAAGTGTTATTCATTAGTAAATTACATCAATGACACTATTAGTAAGAAAATAAAAATATTATTAATTAAAGTTTGAGTAAAAAAAAAAAAAAAAGAGAGACTATTTTAAATTATTTAACATAAAGTGGCCGGAAAGAAAAAGTGAATACGGAAAGATCAAAATCCTTGAGAAAGGAGTTGAAGTGGCTTAACGCAGAAAGTGGAATCCACCTTTGGCTATGGAGCCGAAACGACAAAGAAAAGGATAAAAGCGACCCCAATAACCGTGGTTTCGGCTACTGCAACATGATTGACTCATCTCACCAACCGCAGCACAAAACGACAATCCCTAATTTCACTTCATTCACAAAGCCCACTCTGAGCCCAATCCAAAGGTGGGCCCATCCAAGCCCACCAACTCATACTTCACTCTCCACAAGAATCACACGTGGGACCCCGAATATGCCCGCCATCTATTCTATGCAACCCACCATCACCGTCCGATCACCCACTCCTCTCTCAGCCGTATGATCAAAAACCACGTGGGCCCCACCCTGCTTCACTATCTCTACTCACTCACCCCTCTTTGACTATTATCACTGCGCCACACCGCATTCTCAGATACATACAGAAACTGAGAACCCAACGAAACGCTCCCTCTCTCTCTCTCTTTTCTTCTCCGCATTGGAGTTTGAGATTGCGCTTTTCGAGGGCGACGTGTTTTTCTCGCGTTTTGGGTTACTCGCTTTGCGTTTTCACTCTCCGCTGCGACGTCGTTTCGACAGCACCGACACTCCTTGCTTCTTCTCCAAGCTATACTACTCTCCGTTTCTCTGCATTTTTCGATTCTTCTTCACCCGCTTTCTCCGGTATGCTTCCAATTAGAGTTTCACCATTTTTATTTATTTTTGTTTAATTATTAATTGTTTATTATTCTAATATCTTGAATGCACGTGCGTAACGTGACCGAGGGTTTTGAATTGGGACGCTTTTGGTGTTTTTTCAGCAATCGTGCTGTCCTGGCGATAATGCTGCGTGGAAATATAAAAGTGAAAGCGTTTTATTCAAATAAAGTTGTTGCGTTCCCCTTTTTGTTTTTGTTTCCTTTTCTGGCGGTGACCCGTTTACCAAATTCCAAATGAGGCGCCTTAGTGTTTTGAAATTTGAACGATAATGTTGCTGAATAACCTGGTGCAATAATTGAATGTTGGACCGTTTCGTTTTATTTGCGGTAGAGATTTTGATACTGGTCGTCGTTTGTTGCATGATGATGCCTTATCTTTTGGATTTTGAAAATGGGTTTGCATGGACCACTTAATCTTGTTTTTTAGCTTCCGCTTTTTTTGGTTTCGGTTTTGCCCCTACACTACTTGCTTGTTTGATTTTATTTCAGACTTTAACTTTTGCATTAACTCGTTAACCCACGAATTGTTTTCTTTAGTTTTCATTTATTATGCAATCGGTTGTACTATTTTAATGGTTTTTCTATATTGGGTAGTTGAACTATGTGGACTGTAAGTCATCACATTCAATTATATCGCTGTCAAATTGATTAGGAAGAGATGGAAGCTTGAATGCTCCCTTACAATCTTTTACCCATACTTTCTATCTGAACTGAACAGGGTGGTCTGTTAAAGGAGGGGAGAAATTGTAAGAGACCTTTTTTCTTAGAGGCTAATCATACCTTTTTCAAAGAAAAATTACTAGTCTTATCGGTTGTTTACAATTCTACAGGCTTTTCCATTGGAGTTAACATGACTGGGTTTTCTTTGTTGCTGCTGTGAATCAAATTATAATCATGGCAGATTTAGTTTTTGGTAGCTTTGTCTTCAATGTAGTTGGATAGTTGGTAACTTGGTACATTACATATAATAACTCCAGCTATTGTGATTTTTGCATGTTGGTTTTGCATTTGGTCGTCATGGTTATTAAAAGGAGGAAATGAAAACAATATGGTCGTAAAAGCGTTCCTTGGTTATTATATATTTGTTTATTCTCGATACTGATTTTTCATTTATCATGAAATTTCTGTTTCTGAAAATTTGATTTGTGATTGTAATTCAGTTGCAGCTGTAAAAAAACATTAGTATTTTTCCAACTGTACTCTCTGGACAACAAGAAGTTGGTACATCGTTCGCAAGCTGCAGCCCAGACAGTTTATTCATCTGATGCCAGGTCGGCGTGAAGTTGTGGAAACCATTCATCAGCATGGATAGAAAAATTAATGGCAGGTTGAAACAGGAAAAAACTTTCTCATATGCTGATTTTCATCATGAAATTACCAAAAAGGAGGAAGACGCCCTCTCTTTAAAACCATACAAAAATCAGCAAAAGCAATCAGCTCACGAAAGGGCAAGTGAGGAAGATGAGCTGGTTAGATACATGTCAAATTTACCAGGTTATCTGGAGAAGGGAGAAAAAATTCCTGAAAAAGTTTTGAATGTTGGGGTGCTTGATTGGGCCAGTCTACAACAGTGGCAGTACAGCCATAAACATGTACCCTTAAGTGGTCGGAGCTCAACATCTACAAGTAATACATCATCTTCTGTTTCGACAGAGGGATTATCTGGTAATTCTAGCAAAGGTCTTAGGTGTTCTCCTTCTCATAAAAAAATATCTCGTTCATCACTGCAATCTCACTTCATGACAACTCCAATGAAAGAATACACACGTAGTAAGTATGCTCGAGTTGACGACCATCTTTCCCAGAACCATCCTGCTAGTATGCTCAAAGGATGTGACCGGAGACAGCAAAATCCACTTATTATCAAGGAAAGTGATATCTTTCCAAATGGTAGGATGTGTGAGGCAGCATCACGTACTAATCTTGAAACGAGCGCTCAAGGTGATGGTCCAGAGAAGAAAGTGGAGAATTTCAGACAACCTAATAATGACGCTGGTGAGCAAGCTATGCTTGGGAAAAGCAAGTCCATTGTTCTCATTATACCTAGAGACACCCCCAAGAATAATCATCGGAAAGTTCCTGATATTCGAAGCTCCGTGAATCAAAAGCTAGCAAGTCCTACTCAAATAAGATTTTCAGAAAAACCTAAGGAACTTCCTTGTAGATATCCAAATTCCAATATTTCCTACACATGTCCTCAGCCAGACGACAATAGTGGAGGCCATTCCCAGCCGAAACGGTCAGTATCCAGTTCCATGGATGCAGAAGATAATAAAATTCCTGCTCCTACTTTATTAGCACCTGTACCGGTCAGAACAGGAACAAGTCCTTGCAGATCTAGAAAGGTCGAGGAAAAGATACATGAAACTGGTGCATCTTCATCTTCAAATGGGCCTATCAAGGGAATAGGTCAGAAAGTAACTACGGAGAAATCAAGAAGTTCTTCACCTTTTCGGCGATTTAGCTTCAGCATTGGCTTTACAGGTAAAGTTTCTGGCTGTAAAGAGGTTGCGCATGTGCCACATCAGGGTTCTGTGGCAGCACTTAAATCTAGTTCGGAAAATGCGAGAGGTTATGCCAGCTCAAAATGTTCAGGCAGTGATAAACCTGGTGATGCTTCCAAAAGCAGGTCTAGTAGCCCTCTAAGGCGATTACTGGATCCACTGCTAAAACCGAAGGCAGGTCATCGCTCAACAGAGTCATCTCATAAAGATGCGGTGTTAACAAGTAAGAATTGTAGGCCAGGTAATGTGGAAATTTCTATGGAGAAAAAAGAACCGGTCAGGGGCCAGAGGATTGGGTGTACCACAATTAGTACAGTTGATTTATCAAAGAACAAAAAGAATGCACCATCAACGTTTCAAGCACTTCTAAGAATTGCCGTGAAGAATGGTCAGCCGCTTTTCACATTTGCTGTTGACAATAATAGCAACATTCTTGCAGCCACTGTGAAGAACTTGGCTGTCTCAAAGGAAGATGAATGCGATCGTATCTATACCTTTTTTACCTTTAGAGAGGGTAAAAAGAAGAGGGGAAGTTGGATGAATCAAGCAAGCAAAACTAAAGGTCCTGATTATATACACCATGCTGTTGCCCAGATGAAGGTTTCTGGTTCACGCCATTATGATTCGCCTAGCCAGAATCGTGTGGACTCCACTGCCAATAAAGAGTTTGTTTTGTTTTCTGTTAAGCTAAAGCAGGGAGATGCTCAGATCATTGACTATGAACCAAACGACGAGCTTGCTGCTATTGTCGTCAAATCACCCAAGGCTATCGATTTTATCAATTATGCACATCAGAGTGGTCGCCAGAACGACGACACTCAAGATCTACATGTAACAGTTGTGCTCCCAACTGGGGTTCATAGTCTTCCAAGTAATGGTGGACCTTCATCACTGATTGAGCGCTGGAGAACAGGTGGATCATGTGACTGTGGTGGTTGGGATATGGCTTGTAAACTTCAGATTCTGGCAAATGAAAGTGAAACATATAGCAAATCAAGAATTTCAAAAGCTTGTTTCCCACATCCCTTTGAGCTTTTCCTCCAGGTATTGTGTTGATTAACTTAAGTTGGTTATTTTTGTAAGCTTTTTGTTTATTCATCTTGTTAGTTATGACTGTCTATGGATAATTCGTTAGAAGTGAATTTTTGTAATAACCATCAATATTAACTACAGGGGAATGACCAGGACCAAGAAAACCAGCCTGCGTTCAGTTTTTCTCCCTTTAAGCCTGGGGTATATTCGGTAGCTTTTGATTCTTCATTCTCACTTTTGCAAGCATTCTCCATCTGCATAGCATTAGTGGATGGCTTGATCTCAAATGAACTTTCTGGATCAAGAAACCACATCGAAGGAAAAAATCCGAGGGAAACTGTGTTGGTGCAAACAGATGAACCAAAGGGTTTTGGCAAATTGGAGGACGTTCCTGCAACTTACGTTGCTTGTCCACCCCACTCTCCAGTTGGTAGAGTCTAAAATTAAATTAACATGATGTCGTGTCTGATGTCTTTATGCACAATGTGGGTAACCAGCGAAGATATTAGTGTGTTACTCATATCCGACACATATTGGTCGAAGTTAAGTTAATGACAAGATCATAAATCTTCCTTTTGAAACGTGAATCAATTGAAATGTGAATAGTAGAGTAAATTGTATTTTAGCTTCTGGTAATTTATGCATATTCATTATCTCTATTACTTGGCCGACCGCCAAATAAATCGTGTATTTAGAGGCGTATCATTTACTGGTTAAGTGACCACACTCAATATGTCATTTCAAGCAATATTCCGTATTACAGAACCTCATTTCAAGCAAAATTGGGTGGGATTGTTATTCGTGCCACTCAGTGTCACTTTGAATTTTGCCTATTATATGGATGGTTAACTTTCTATTTGTAACTTTTTAATTGGGTAGTAATAGTTTTATAGTGAACACCAAAATGTTCTAAATGAAGTGTACCGATTAAATAGTAGAACTTTAATTAAAACGTTTATTCTTTTTTCTTTGGATTTACTATCTATTTATAGATTTCAAATCTGTTATAATTTTTGAATATGTTAACGTTTCCTGTTACAGTTTGAAAAAACATATCGTCAATAGATTAAAATTGTTTACTTTCACAAAATTGTTAGACAAAACTGTTATGAATACTCTATTAAACATTATAAAGGCTAAAAGTGTAGCTAAGTCTTAAATTAATTATAATTTACTATAATTTCAAATTAAAAATATATTTATCTAATCAATTAATTTGACTCAAAATGCAAATAGTTAATTATAGTTATTTAATTAATTAAATTACAATATATATATATATATATATATATATATATATATATATATATATATATATATACATACACACACATACTAATTAGTAGAGAAAATTAGATTTTCCTCCTTTAAATCCATATTAAATAATACTCATTGTTTTTTAAATTAACATTCACATTTTCTCAGTAATAAAATGAAATTTACGTTTTATTAATTTTAATCAGATATTTATATTTCTTATATTTTTAATTAAATACACTCCTTTATCTCATTTTATTTAAAGTATAACATATGTACTACTAAAACTTATATAAAAATATGTGAAAACTAAAATTTAATGTTTTAAAATATAAAAATTAAAGAGTGTAGTTTACACTTGGGCCTCCTTTGGGAATTTTCTCTCCTGAAACCTAGTCTCCTTCGATCTCGAGTGCCGCCATTTGAGTCTGTGTTGCTTCGCGCTTCTTCTCAACAATCCCAATTCAACCCACTGCGTTTGTGAGTTCATATTGTACGTTTCTTTTTCACACTGTTTTATTTTGCTTCAAAAACTAAACTATGTCGTTTTGGTACTTCTCTGTCGTATAATTGGAAAAGGAGACAAAGGATTTGTTGATTACAGAAATGGAAAAAATTGTGTGATATATAATATGGTTATTCCAGCTGAAGATGATGCCTTAATTTGATTAGGAATAATTGACATTTTGTTTGTAAATTATCGTTGCAAACTTGCAAATAGAAATATTGAAAATCTACATGGTGATGATGTCCTTCATCTTATGTAAATTATCACAATCCTTCAGTATTAATCCAATTCTAGACTATAAATATGGGGAATCGTTGAATAGTATACAAATTAATGCCACTTAGCTGCACACAAATCTCTTTAATCAAACTTAAGTATATATCTTAGTAAATAATTAGGAATGTGGTTTATTAGCAGCTTACCATGAACATCAACAGTAGCGCTTGTGAGTTAGATGGTTCATCCCTTTTGGTTCAGAATATTCTGAAAAATTTGTGCTTTCTTGTACTCCTTGATTTCCATTATCTGAATTTATCATCTAATATTTTTAGGGTAAAATGGCTGCCAACATCTCGCCGGATGGTTTAGATAAAGAACAGGTAGGTGTTCGTTTCTCTTCCTTGTATCTTTCGGAAACTGATCTGGTGATTGCTGTTGTTAATTTGAAACACTAGAATGAGAGCATGTTTAAATTTTATGTTTTTGCTGTTCTTTTATCATTTAGTTTCATGTGTTTGGATGTGTTTCATGTGGTAATGGAGCAGATATTTGGAATGGCTGAAAAGGAGATGGAATATAGGGTCGAATTGTTCAACAAGTAGGTTTCCCCTCTTGCTTGCCTTGATAGTGTTTGCCTTTGTTAGCAAGTATACCGTAGAGTCGGACTGCATTGTTTTCGAGAAGATTTGTTGGTGGCATAATAATTCATTTGCCTAACCTTTTGCTGTTTTTAATGTTCAGGATGACCCACACCTGTTTCAATAAATGTGTTGACAATAAGTAAGGGAACTCTTTCTAATTGTGTTAAGTGCTTGAGCATGCTTGATGCCCTTCAAATGTCATCCCGTCAATTTGCTTATTTCTCTGCTGTCGCATTAATTTACGATGGCTCTACGTGAATGTTATGATAATCTGTTTATCACATTCTTTTCTCAGGTACAAGGAGTCTGAGTTAAACATGGGTGAAAATAGTTGCATTGACCGCTGTGTTGCAAAATACTGGCAGGTAAGATGTTCTGCTAAGCTTACTTTCTTATGTATCACTGCCACTTTTTGAGTTGTCTATTATTGGCTATTCTTTTCTCATCAAATTCAATATTATGCTTTAGTTTCTCACATGGGATGAAATCTTAATGGGTTTTAGTACTTGGTTAAATTTATGCTCCTCGTATAAAATTCCTGTCTGGACTTTAATTGTCTTGATAGTTTTGCACAATGCAAGGCAAAATAAAGTATATATGGATCGTGGAAGTTCTGATTTCAATATGGTTTTTGCTTTTGAAATCATTGAAGACTGCAAATGTTGAATGTAGTGATTGTCTTATTGTCTAAGCAGTATTCTTGTTTTTACTAGGTGACTAATCTAATTGGTCAGCTGCTTGGTTCTGGGAAGCCTCCGATGTAATCCAAAAGTACGGTTATTTTTCCGTTTGCAGTTGCCAACCAGTTAGCTACATCTACCATATTAATAGTTGCTTCAAAGGAAGCGAATACCATGCAAAGTCTTTATTTTTGTTCATGACTATTTTGAGGTCAATTTTGTTAGGAAAGGAATTGATGATGGGCTTCGAGGTTGTTAAAGGTGAAAAATAAAAGTAATTTTAGTTGATTAAATTCGATGTTCGTTTTCCCAATCGTATTGCGGCATTATGTCGTCAGAAAATCGAAATGTTTCTCATCCGATTTCAAACAAAATCACTTGCTTTCAAATCAAATGTTTGAATATATTCGGATCGATGTAGAATAGCTTATTTTTCAAAAAAAAAAAAAAAAAACACATTGTAAACAATAGTTGAAAAACAAAAAAAAAAAAAAAAAAAAAAAAAAAAAAAAAAAAAAAAAAA
>Ga0099825_1001210_pt1 | contig 32219 bp, 15 predicted proteins | sample SiratroredBW_FD_76838 | JGI IMG/M metagenome (GOLD analysis project Ga0099825, IMG submission 76838) | Root nodule microbial communities of legume samples collected from California, USA - Siratro red BW | ecosystem: Host-associated > Plants > Roots > Nodule | place: USA: California | collected...
ATTTTTTACCTCTTTTTTTTTTTTTTTTTTTTTCGAAAATTGTATGCTACCCTTGAAAATGTAAGGGATTTTGAATTGATATTGAGAAATGTTTTCTTTTTTATCTCTCCCTCTCTCCCCTTTCTGCTGTGCCAAAACTTCTTTAATTATTCATCTGTATCAAAATCCTTCCAATCCTTCCATTGCTTTGAGTATTAGTTTCGAGGTTTTAAATTGTGCTATATTGTATAAAAAACTTGCAGATAATACCATCACAACATTCAAAATACTTGGGTGTGTTGTAGTCCAAATTACAATTGCAGATAATGTTATAAAATCTTGAATATTATTATAGCAACAGTTTTTATTTTATTTTTCCTCATTCTATATTTCATTTCATAGTATAGTAGTACTATATAGTAGTAATAATAATAATAGATATGTTGGATCCCATTAATGGTTTCAGGCCTGGTTCACTGATCTAGAATTTGTAGGCTTTTCTTCAGAAGGACCTATTCTGCTAAAAAGTTCGTAACGCATATTTTGAAGGCAGTTACTGTCTGAACCTTGACCTGTTGACTGATAAGCATTATACACAAAAAGATACGAGTTGTTCTGAACACCAGAGAAGAAGGGTCTGAATTATTGCTTTTGAATTATTTTTTTTATATTTTTTCTGTGAAAAGGGGTATTGAAGAGTAATGAGTTAGTTCGATTTTTAATGGCGAGTTCTGAGGGTAGCAGTCTTTCTCTTTCTGGCCTAAAGCGAAACCCTAGTGTTTGTTTTTTTTACCTTGGAACTAGAAAGCTATGTGTCTAGGGTTTCCATGAAATTCAACTGCAACTTCTGCACAAACTTTTGCATCAATTATAAATTACACTGTTGATGTTGACTTGTTTTGCAACTTGGTTCAGGTCCTCCATCTCATCACTCTCTTTTTTACTACCATAATTAACATTTTCATAATCTTCATCATTAAATTTCCATTAAAAGTAAAGTTACAAGAACACCACCAACCAGTCACCCTTCAATTTCCTACATGGATCCATATAATTGGTGGCAACAAACTTGGCACAAAAGTGGTGTGACTTTAACTTCAGATGAATTTTTGTTAATGGGTTACTTAATTTAAACACTCAACAGTATAGGGTTCTAAAAAAAAAAAATCTGATAGATATATTTGTCATTTGAGAGAGAAAAAAAAGGAAAAAAAATAACTTTTTTTTTTTTTGAAAGTTAACCTATTATATAAACTGTTCAAAATACTCTATACACAGTTGAATAATGGAATTCAGTCGGAATGGAAACGTTCAAACTTTATAAATAATTTTGAATATGCAAACGTAATGGAATTGTTCAGAACTCACGGATAATTTTAAATATCTCAATAAAACATTAGATTACTCATTTAACGCAAATAAGATTGTTGCTCATGAAATTTATACATGGTTTCATAAAGAAACAAAGAGAAAAAGAAAATGTTCATGTATCATATGATGCAAGAAGAAAAGAATTAGAGAAAAAAAAATACTAACATCAATAGAGTATTGTACTGTGCTAGTATCTAAACATCAGAATTCTAATTCTAATATGTGAGAATATACTTTTTTTGCTTTGATTGAGTTTTTTTTTTCATATATATATATATATATATATTCCATGTTAATGCATGCAATGGAAATGATCTGGTTGGCCATTATGTGGGATTGGAAGAATAAAATATTGGAGTGTTGTTTGGAATTTGAGAGGTTTGATTGAACTTTAGGGTACAGGAAGTGTCTTGTTATATGGGGACAAAACAACAAACTTTCATATAATAGATTTCCAAACTTTGATTGTTTCTATTGCGTGAGCCTTTTGAAATATTACATTTCTCTCTTCATACTTCTTTATGTTTTCTCTTATTTTAAACCATAACTTTTTTCATGTAAAAAAATGGATTAGATATAAGTTTAGTTTGATGTAATAAAATAGACTTTTGAATCTTGGGGTTACACTAATTCTTTGTTTAAATTAAAGAATGGAAAATGGAAGAATGAAAAAGTAAAAATATAAAAAATAAAAAGTAAAAAAAATGTTTGAATTACATTATACGAATTAAAATATAATTCTTATATTAAAAACATATATATTGTATTTTTTAATATATGTATACTTCTTTAATTATTTTTAAAAACAAAATACTAAAGCCGATAATAAAAGTATTTTCCGTATGTTATATTATACCAGCAGAGATACTAACTTTGATAATAAGATATTTATAATTGGTTAAAAAAAAATATCATCAACAGATTATATAGTCATTTTAAAAAACTAAAATGTAACCCATATTTATCTCAAAGACTGGTGACTGCAATCTAAGATATTAGTAGTCTTTAAAATTATGTTAAGCGAATTCAGAAAATTCAGATTTATGTAAATTTACATTAAATATGTTCAAATTTTTAGCTATTATTATGATAAATTATTAAACATATTTCCATATTTTTGAACCACTCACAATAAAAAAAAAAGTTAGATCTATTATAATACAACTTAAAGAGAATCCAAAATGTTTTTCACCATAAGACTTCTCACCTTATTTATTGTTATGGCTTGTATTTCTTTTAATGAATTTCTTCTTAGTCATGTTTAGGGGCATAATGTGAAAAAGAATTAAAACATTTTTCCACAATACTAAACTGAAAGGACTATTCATTTGAAACGGAAATAGTATATAATAATGTAATCAAAGTAATGTATGGGTATGCTTTATAAAGAAAAGAAAGAGGAGGAAATAGATAAGTGAAAAAAATGATAATTTAGTATAAATATAAATAATTTAATTTAAAAATAATGCAGTAGTCAAATTGATTAATCAAAATATATGAGTTGTCAAATAGTGAACAATGTTTTTACATGTGAAGTCCACCTTCTTTTTCAAACTTTGAAACTCATTTCTTTGCATTGAAACCAAAAAATTGATGAAGAATTGCTTTGGGAAAACATAGCATAGGTGTGTCATTGAATTGAAGATGGTGGTGTCTTTTTGTAAGAACAACTAACTTATTAATTTGTGCATTAAAGAATGGGAGAGGGAGGGAGTGGCAGACCAAAATGATTGTGCTTGGTGAAAATTACTTCTTTTCCACCATCAATGGCTCAAACTTTTAAGTCTAATTAATATCATTGAGCATGTATTTTATTTAATTCCAACAATTCAAATCTCACTTCTATTTAACTTAATAAAACACAAAATTTAATTAGAGTTGGACATGAACAAATAGAAAAATATTGATGTGATTTATTTAGCAATGATAGAGCCATTACATTTTAATTTATTTTAGTTAAAATTGTATTCAAAACGTTAAAACAATACTTATTATGCCATTTTTTAAATAAATATTTATTTTATAAAAAGTGTTAGAAATTTAAGTATAAAGTTAATTATATATTTTTAATGACATGTAAATATACATTTTAACCATTTATTGATTTAATTAATGTTTCTAAATATATTACTACAGATATTTCACATCAAATTTATATGAAATTTAATAGCATGTCTTTGTCAAATGAAAAATTTTATATTAGCCCTCCTCTATTTATTTATAGCTCCGTCTAATATGCTAGGAGTTTGGAGCATAAGGAAACATTAAGTTACATATGTAAATGGTTGATTTTTTTTTTTTCAATACGCGTGTCAAAATCATCCATAAACTTATAGAAAAATATAAATATAAAATCTTATAAACTTAAATAAATTTATGCACTCAATTAATCTTTACAAAAGTTTTCTTATTTAAAGTTTCTAAAAAGGTAGTGCAGAAATTGATTTAACTTATATTTTACGCAATATACATCTGAAATTAAAATTCGTTTAAGTTTTTTTTTATAAAAGAAATGATTTATTTGAAAACAATCAATTTTAAAAGTGTTTTGTTTAAAACTTAAAAAAAATAGAATCTATAAAAAGTAAATTTCTTTGTATTTTGAGAAGTTGTTTCAACATTACAATAAAAATTGGTTATAAAAATTAAATTAACGATATTTAAGTTTTAAAAGAATAGTCATTGAAATAATTAGAAACTAACTTAAAATATAAACTCAAAGTAGCTAAAATATCACTAACTTTGGAGTCTGATTCAATAACTATTTCAGAAATTTATTTAATAACAATAAAACGTAATTTAAATATTAATAACTTTTAATTTTTAAAACGTTTTTTAAATCAATTTATACAAAGAATATTTTATTCTCTAAATCAATTTTTATTTAATAAATTTATTGTAGTGTGAAAAAACATATAATTAAAAACTCGCAATTAAAACAAAAGTGCTTCATAATTGTAACTAAATGAAAAATAAACTTGTACCTTCGAAAAGTTAAATAATCACTTTGAGACATATTTAAGAAACATGTCCTTTTTTTTTAAGAAAAAAAATATTTAAAATAAACACTTATTTGATATACTTGTACTATAAATTATATGTATATATTTTTGTTTCTTCTTGATAAGAATGTATACTCACATGTCCAAATCATTTTCCATATTTTGTGATTACAAATGGAATATTGTGCACAAAAAACTGATATAGGAGTAAAATTTTTGATACGTGTGTTATAAATTTATTATGATTAGGAAAATGGGCTCCACCGAGCTGGGTTTTAATTAATTCTGTACCCTGACAATTGGCGGCTAAAGTTGAGCTGCACCATATTCAATTCATTCTTCTTGGGCCTACTCTTCATTGCAATTAATGGGCCCTACAACTGTCCTCCAATTTATATTTTGGACCCCATGTTTCTACCCTCTATTCTTCCTCTTACACTTTATTACTACAATATTTTCTTTTAATAAAATGGTAAGCATTATCAAATCAAGTTCACATTTCTGGTTTTATCCATCATTTCTAGCATTTTTAAATAGCATAAAAAATAAAAATAACTCAAAAATATGGCATAAGGATAAGATTCATATAAGAGAAATACAAACACTTTCAAAAAACTCCAAAATAGGATCAACAAAATCGAATTTTATTTTTATTATGCAAATATTTAACCAATGTCCATTTCGAAACATCATGCACGGTTTTTCCACCATGCATGGGTTCAACAATCGAAATAGGCTTGCTTAAGTTTTAACAAAGGTTCTTCTTCTATTATTTAGTCATAATTTTTTGATATTAATGATTGTTCGATTCAATAATATATATATATATTTACTTAGTCATAGATTTTCATTATATGAGCCATCGCATGGTGTGGAAAACACTTAGAATCATTAAGAAATACATTGGGATCCATATAACTATGAAATTACAACAATGGAATAGGCATAAAAACATTAGAACTTGTCAAATTGATCGAAATCCAAAAAATCAACGAACTGAGATATGAATATATCCACATGAGGTAAATCTTCCATTGAGTGTATCCTTGCATACTCAGTGTAAGGACTTGAGTTCTATGAGTACAGAGGATATAATTTAAGTTAACCGAAGAATGAATATTTTATTATTTTATGTTATAAGGCTATATATAAAATAAAAATAGTTCATTCTTCAGATCCCTTTAAAACTCTATTTTCTTTGACTTTTTTTATTTTATTTTTGAGACAATTATATGTCTTTTTCTTCTTCAAAAACTTTTAAGTACGAGAACATAATTTCAATTTAAGTATTTGTTTTTCTTTTCACTAAAATATCAAGTCTTTTATTTTTAGTTTTTGTTGCATGACTAGGGTTATGTTATTGCATGTGAGATTTGTCTATAAAAGATGAATTTATGCTTATTTTAAAGTTATAATAATATGGGGTTATGTTATTACATGTGAGATTTGTCTATAAAAGATGAATTTATGCTTAGTTTAAAGTTATAATAATATGTTTTGTTGTATAATATTTAAAACAAAAAATCAAGTTAGGGTATCCCTAATTTCTTCTTAAAAAAATTATTTCAAAGTTAAGAATTTTAAGGGAAGAGAAGTTAAGATAAACTCGTATAACTAGTAATGAGAACTTGAGGAAGTGTTTGATATATTTTAGAAAAATTAGGTTAGATAGATGAATTAAAAGTTATGGAAATGATAATATATAATTATATGGTTTGTATTTTTTTGGTGTTGTTGTTGTTATATGGAAATGAGAATGTGTTAGTGTGTGTTTTAAACCTTTGAGTTGGGTGGTAAAAATTTTGAAAATAACTATGTTGACTCTAATTGATAAATGATGATAGCTGTTTATTTTACAAATGAGAGTTTAGAGCTAATTGATTAAAATATGTATATTTAGATTTGTATAAAAAAGTAAATGTTTAAAATTAAAGAAAAACTTGTCTTAGTTTAATTGGAATTAAACTTGCTTTGTGATTATTAGTATGTCACTCAATTAGTATTTTATTGTTTGATAAGGAAAGAAACAAATATAACTTAAATTATATGCAAATTTTCTCTCAATTTGAGAGTTTTGTTTATTCAAAATATAACAATCTTTTAATGCTTGTTTACTTAAATTAATGTAATCTGATGCTTAAGAGAGAAAAGTTGAGAAAATTATTTTTTTATTTTGAAAAGAATAATGTTAAAGTATCAAATTGATCTCTCAAGTGATATTTTCTGAAGTTATGTTTTGTGTTTGATTGATCATCTTGTTTCATTAATGATATTTATGTTAAAAATATGATATGCCAATGAGGTATCTTTGTAAGTATCACCATTTCAGATTATGCCGTACTTCATCATCTTTATTTATCTAACAAATGCTTCAGATAATCTATATTGATACCGAATGAACAACTTAGGATACAACCATGTCATGAAAGATGCATTTTATCCTCTTTGATAGCTTGAGAGCACTTCCTCCCATTTACAAATTTTACTTTATTTTTAGCGGATGAGCAATTATTTAAAACTTACTCCATGAATAATAATAGGTGAAACCAAATTAATTATATGATTTTTGATTGGATAAAAATAAAGAAACTTGTTTAAATTAAGTGTTTGTTCGCTTATCTCACTTAGTTGACAAAAGTGAAAAAAATAACAAACACATTAAATATATAAGGAATGTATTACAAAATAATTCAAATGAAGAGTTATTTATCGTATAAAAAATCTTTAGATCAGTAAAAAATATAAAAAAATAAATAACTAAGATAAATAATAGTCCATTTTATTATTGATGAGAAGATTATTATAAACACTAAATAGAAAATAGGGAATAATAGAAAACACTTACAATATAAATAAACAAACTCAACCATTAAAATTCCTCTCTTGCACAAATTGCTTCACGTCAAAAGGATATCATGGCAAGCTCTCCACACGATATTTGTTACACTTTGGTAATTACATAGTAAAGTGCTTTTCAAAGCAAAAATTATATTGTGTTGACTAAATAATATAACCAAATTTCATATAATATTGACCATCTTTTCTATGTTTTTTACTTCAAGTAATCAAATGAGATTGTGATTTGGAAAATCTAGAGATAATTTTAGTCGCAACTTCAGGAAGCAACAACTCATTTAATTAAATAATGTCCGAACAATATTGATTCGAATTATTACAAATCCTCTTGGATCCACCAATGACCATAATTGTTAAAAGATAAAGAAAACGTTCACATCAATTTTAATTTTGATTAAGCGAGCTTGTGTATAACTAGCCAAATGATACATATAAAATAAAATGTAAAAGAAATATAGAATAATGAAATAATGAGTAAAATTAAGAATGTTAAGGATGTTGTATTCTTGCATTATTAATAATAAAATTGATTATATATATATATATATATATAAGAGAAATGTTGTATGAATATGAAATTTGTTTAGGAATAGAAGTGGGTTAACTAAAGATGACACTTAAATATTTTAATTATTAAAGTAAAAAGTGTCTAAATAAAGAATAGTTAAGTAACTCAGATTCATTTTAAGTTAGTCACATTCTCTTTAGAAAATATTTTTTCTTTGACTTCTTTCTAGGTTTCTGATCTTATTTTTCATTAAATTTAATATTGGAGATCATATCTAAGCTCATGGTAGTGAGTATAATAAAGTGATTCAATTGGAAGTTGGAATAGAGTAGTTCAATTTTTGCTCTTTCCTTAGGTCAGTTATTAGATTCTTCCTTTTTCTTTTAGTTTGACGTGTTGTATGTGATTATTTCATGCATGTCTCTGTTAGTTCAGAACTTTATTAATGCCATCAAATAATTAAATAGGTACTATTGGTGCAAGTGAGAATATCTCTTCAATCCTATGAAATTGAAGCCTGTTTGTATGTATTGCTTCTTCTAAATAGGTAAGAAAAGTTATGATTTGTGACTTGTAGATGTTACTTTAAATTTCAATAGGACTGTAGTATAAGAGAAATGTATGTTGAAGTGACCTAAAATTTTTTATGTTTAAGTTTGCTTGTAGGTTTGAAATTGGGTATTACTTTAGCTTGAATTGGTTTTAAGATGTACTTTAATTTTTGTATAATAACTACATTAGAAATGGAGTTTGAAAAGCTGATATCAACATCCGATCTCGTCTGGACAAAATAATTTTTTTTAGAAAAAATTGAAAAATATATAGTCAATTAATGAAAATGATTAAAAAGCTTTTAAATAAATGTTACTAAAACTAAACTAATAATTCTCTGTTTAGTGGTTAGCATAATGACATGCAATAATATTAAAAATGAGCATCACATATAAATAACAATTCTTATAAATAAAGAATCTTAATAATTAAATAAAAAATGAATTCATACATATAAAATTGTTATGTACAAAATAAATTTTAAAAGTGAGCAAATTTAAATCTATGAATAAAGTAGTAGATATTTTTAAGAAAATGTCTTTTAATTAAAAATATTAGTAATAATCTTCGTCATCAATTTTAATATATATGTATTTAATACACTATTAAATATCTTAAAAAATTGATACTTCTAGTTAAGTACATATATTTAAAAAGTATTAAAATAATATGAAATATATAATTTAAAAAAATTGGTGAGATGTACAAGTTTAAAATCTAATATAATTTATAATTGGCGCAATTTATAGTGATGTAATTAATCTATGAATATGTATCAAGTGTGAGAAAAATGCCTGACTTTAGAACATGTAGTACGAGAATGATTTGACACCAAATATAAATTTTGTAGGTGCAATGTTTGCCTCACAAAATGAAGAACAAGGATTAAGGGTTTTGCAATAGAATGAAAAGGAAACACTAGTTCTCCTATTTTAACGTATATCCACTATCATTTGTGGGATCCTTTTTTGTTTTCATCTGTTTCTCTTCAATTTTCCTTCTCGAGTTTTCAGGGTTTTCAGAAATGTTCATGCATGACAAGGGTATACCCCGCACACCGTTTGGTGCAAACCTCCAATGGATGGCAGCAACACCTCAATCCTTCTAGGATCATGGAAGAACAAACTGTTAATATTACTACAAAGGGAAACTCCACAATTTCTTTCCCCATTGTGTGTCATTCATACCGTACTCACTCTGTGGGCATCGTTTATGGTGACAACCCTTTATCCAACTCCTTCTCACTCGTAATCTTCAATCTCGCATTCATCAACATCATCACTCGTATTATCCGATTTCTTCTTAAGCCCCTCAGACAACCTTATATCATATCTCAAATCATAGTAAGTTTCCTTTTGTTACCTTTACTAGGTTGTTCTCATTCTATAAAAATATGAGACAGTTTCCTTACAAATGAAGTTGTTGTTGTTGTTAATATTAATGTCAGATTGTATGTATATATACAACACCTTGTTGTGTGGCATTGTGATGATTATTATCTAATACAATGTTGTTAAATTTTGGTGTATATTTGTAAGAGTGGTATCATCGTTGGACCTTCCCTTCTGGGGCGCAGTATGTGGTACCAACGTCACATGGGATCCGAGACAGCCCAATTCCTAATGCACAATCTTGGAGTAATGGGATTCATGTTTTTTCTCTTCATATATGGTGTGAAGATAGATCCAAATATTCTGAGAAGAACAGGGAAATTGCACGTAGCTACTGCATTGGTTGGCATTATTCCAACAGGGATAGTGTTTGCTGTGGGACTAAGCATGAGAAAGAACATGGATGAAGATATGGCAAAGGTTTCTTCACTTGGAGTAATAGCGGGGTTCTTGGGGACCACATCGTTTCCTGTTCTCTACCATATCCTCAAAGAGTTTAACCTTCTAAATTCAGATGTGGGACGAGTAGCATTGTCCACTGCAGTGATTGGTGACACAATTGGCCTAAGTTTTATCTTAATTTTTGAGGCAGCAGCTCAAGGAGAAGTAAAGATGATAAATGCCTTGTGGTATTTGATTTGTGTTGTGCTGATGATGTCGTTCCTTGCATTTTGTGTTAGACCTGCATTGATATGGATCAACAAAAATACTCCTGATGGGCACCCAGTACAAGAAACCGCTATAGTTGCCACTCTTCTAGGGACTTTTGTTATGGGCTTCTTAAGTGACTTGTTTGGCTTAGCCATTGCTAATGGACCATTGTTTTTAGGGTTGGCAATTCCAGATGGGCCTCATGTGGGAGCAACACTTGAAAACAAGACCTCAACAATTATCAGTGATTTTCTTCTACCATTCTCATTCATTCTGGTGGGATCATATACTGATATTAATGCCATGACTGCTTCTGGTTGGTCCAACCTATCACCATTGTTTATCTTGGTTCTTGTTGGCTACTTTTTAAAATTCTTTACCACTTGGATTACTTTACATCTCTTGCGAGTGCCATTCAGGGATGGACTAACCCTCAGCCTTATTTTGAGCTTGAGAGGCCAAGTTGAACTTATATTGTTTGTGCATTGGCTAGACAAAAGTGTAAGCTCCACCTTTAATGTTCACATTTTTGTTTATTTAAGTCTGGTTTAGAATTTGATCCAATTGTTGTGGTTACAGGTCTTAAAGGTGCCAGGCTTCTCGCTGTTGGTTCTTATGACAATAGCATTGACAGGAGCTTTCTCTCCTTTGATCTCTATATTATATGATCCAACAAAGCCATACATGGTGAACCAAAGGAGGAACATTCAACACCACCCTCCAGACGAAGAGTTTAGAATAGTGTTATGCATTTTTGATACTGAAGCCATAAAGGGTCTCATTCATCTACTTGATATCTCCAATCCAAACCAAAACAACCCCTTTTCAGTTTCAGTTCTTAGACTCAGTGAGCTTGTAGGTCGATCCTACCCTTTGTTAATAGACCATGAAAAGCAACAAGTGCCTCCCACTTATCAATGGTGTAGCACCATAAATGTGCTTGAACGTCATCAAGAACTCAAAGGAACATTCATGAAGCTTCATTTCTTCACAGCTGTGACCCCAAAAAAGACCATGTTCCAAGATATATGTGAGCTTGCCCTAGAAGAAGAAGCTTCTTTAATCATCTTACCTTTCAACACTGACCATGCAGTTAAAACAGTGAATTCACAAGTGTTGAAGAATGCACCTTGCTCAGTTGCTATTTTCGTTGACAAGGGTCTTCTTGAGACCAACGCCTTAGGCAGTTTTCGTCGAAATAATCATCGATTTGCCGTATTGTTTCTAGGGGGTGGAGATTCCAGAGAGGCCCTTGTTTATGCAGATAGGATGCTTGCTCACCATGAGGTGTCTCTCACAGTCATAAGGTTTCTCTCTCACAACTTTATAGGGTACAATGAAATCGAGAAGAAGCTTGATGATGGAATTGTGACCTGGTTCTGGGTTAAGAATGAGGTTAATAGGAGAGTGTTGTATAGAGAAGTGGTGGTTAGAAATGGAGAAGAAACGATCGGAGCAATTCAAGCTATGAATGATGGTGCTTTTGATCTTTTGATAGTGGGACGGAAACACGGGATAAACCCTGTTCTTCTCACTGGATTATCAGAATGGACTGAAAGTGAAGAGTTGGGACTCATAGGAGATTATGTTTCCTCCCCAGATTTTTTTGGCTCAGCTTCTGTTTTAGTTGTTCAACAACAAATCTTGAGAGGCTAAAATTAGGATTCAACACTCATAGATACCCAAATTATGTGTGAATATCAACAATAGCATTTAGATGAAGCCAAAATCCTAGTTTTCTTGACAAAATATTAGATAATGTAGCAGGTTCTGTACAGCTAACTTTTGCATCTCTTTGTTCATGTATCATAGGTAACTAATAGGCCGAATAGAAGAAAAGGAAAAAAAAAACTCATTCTTTTTATCTAATTATGGGTTAGTGTTCTCTCTCTCTCATTTTGCATTCAAAACAGAAGAAACAGTTAAACATAACACTTACTTGTCTTTCACAGAAAAGATCAGAAGTTTTAGTGTGGTTAATCTTGATGGGTGAGCATGTCCCACCTCGTTTTTGCTTTTGTGAACGCTAAATAAAGTACACATATATATACATACTCTAAAACACAGCACGTTTTTTTATTCTAAATTTTTATAGTATAACATATTTTCTTAACAAAAAGGACATTGTTTTATTCTATTTTTTTTATAAAATAACAGAAATACTTAAGACTAAAATGTAAGAAATTAAAGATATCACAATAAAACACGTGAAAGGGTTTTTATTTTTTAAAAATTAAAAGATATTTATTAACAAAATTATGTATTTAAAAAATTATTTATAAAAAAATTGAAAATCTCTTTATATTCATTCTTATAGATGATAATATATATATATGCCACATTTAATTTCTTATTAGATAATAATACTAAAAGTTAAATAATAAATAGAATCGATTGCAACTGCAAGAACTTTAAGAAAGGTGTGTGGTGACGCAGCGACTCAAATCCTCACTCCCACACTCTTTCAAATCACCTCTTTAAGGTTAAGGCCGTGTTTGGGTGACGCCTTTGAGTCGGTGATTCCACCGAGTTAGGAATGGAGGACGACGGTGCCAGTTCGATCCGCCGCATGTCAAGCCGAACGCGAAAAGTTGCGTCTAAAATGGCCGCTGCACTTGCCAGCGCCGACAACCGCACTCAGGCAACTATCTCCGCTCAATTCTCCTTCTGTTTTTCGACTTTTTAAAAAAAAAATATGTATGAACTGAAAATTGAATGACGAAGCTGATAGAAGTGCGTTTCTGTTACTGTTCAATTCAGGCGGCACTTGCCCGCTTGGATGCTTTGGAGAATGACAATGCAGGTTTTGAAACCGCAGATGCCAATAACGATGATGATGAGGCTTCTCTTGACGAGGACGATCAATGTTAGGGTTGCTTCTCTATCTTTGTTTTTTCTTTAGTTTCATAATTTGATTGGGCAAAACCTCATTACAGTTGAAGTGTAAAATACTTGAAATCAGGAAAATTAAAACGTAAGTCCCTACACTTAATTTAACTTTAGTCCTTGAACATAAGATTCCGTAAGATGACTTTTTGAGTTTTTTAGTGAAGTGATTAACAGATTACACTTTCAGCAGCTTCCTTTGAATTTTCTTATTTTCAAGGATATACTTTAGGAAGGCCAATACTCAATTTTATTTCGTTTGTTCTGTTAGTGTTAATTTTAGAGGAAAGGGCCATCTAGTTTTTAAGATTGTGATTTGTTTGTAACTTTACTCCTCTGATCTGACTTAACAAAATTCAACAGATGTCTCTGAAATAGGAATTCTTACATTTGAGTCCCTAATTTAACCCTTCTTACTGTCATTTTGGTCCTTGAAGGCTTGAAAGTATGTTCATAATGATCACTTATATTTGCATGTAACTCTTTGGAATGAAGTGATGGATTACAATTTGAGAGGCCTCTTTTTTTTTTTTCTTTTTTTTTTTAATTTCATTAATTGTAGGGCACTAGTGTGACTATGAATAATGATTTAAGAGATTAAATTTTTTTTTACTTGTTAAATTTAACTTCGGGTGTCATTTTTTTACACCCGTGCAACAGATTGCACTTGATAACCTTTCTTTTTCTTTTTGTTTTTCATGTATCTACTACCTTAATAAACAAGGACGGGTGATTGAGATAAATATTAACTGAAGATATCCACAAATTTAACTAATTAAGGCTTAGGGTATGTGCATCTTATAAATGGACCAAGGATTCCTTCTAAGAGACTTTTACATGCATTCATGCAATCGGCAGCATGTAACTGCTGGGTGTAGATCACCTAAAGCAGACTAAAAAAAATTCATTCAACATCTGAGCCATGCAATCTTCATCTACCGACAGCTTGAATGAGTGTAAATTCCAACAGTAATATGTCCTGAATCAAAAGGGTTTTTTGTAGGGTAAAAGGGGGTACTACTGACTTCAATTTGATTGAAATTCAGGGAGTATAATTGTTTAAAGATCCTTTTATGAAATTTTCGTTTTTTAAAAACTATTATAAAAATTATGTAAAGATTTTAAAAAATATTTGATTATTATCAAAATTTAAAATTCACTTAGTTCCTTTTATTTTACAGTTTATGTACAGAAAAAGCAGTCTAAAGGCACAAAAAGGAAGACCAGACAGGCAAAAGCACTTGAAGCTAGGAGGGCCCCGAGAACATTCCTCGAGCTCTTACATGAGGTCAGTGATTATATCCACTGTAGGTTGCACACACAAGTGACACTCCTGTTTTATTTTTGCCTTGCTTTTCTGTTTTTGTTAACTCACCTGCAATTGCAGGCTAACTTAGAATCATTGCCTCCTCACGTGCCCTCCTATTGGAAAGCTGCAGTTGGACCTCCAAGCTCAACCTCCCGTCGCCACTTTTGTACCGTTTGTGGTTTTTCTGCCAATTACACTTGTGTGAGATGTGGTATGCGCTTTTGTTCCTATAGATGTCAAAATGTGCACAATGATACTCGTTGCTTGAAATTTGTAGCCTAATTCATAGCCCACTGCACAAGAATATTATTGGACACACTATTGTAACTTGTTATATATCAGTGTTCACCAGCACTATGTGAAAGCAAACTCTTTGCTCAATTTTCCTCTTTTGTTATCTTTTGGGACTAGTGGTTCAGTTATCAAGTCACAAGGCGCTAGCTGAAACTGTAAATTCTGACCTTTTGATCTATGTAACCTTGCTAAAGTTGTCCTTCAAAGTTATTAAATTTTTGGATTCACAATTCAAATCCTACAATTTGATGTGATTTGGTTATCTATCAACTTGGATCATAAGATGTATCATTGATACGAATCACACTATTCAACAATTTTCCATCTTTTCTTTTACTCCTTTCACCAATCATTGATCAAGAAAAAATTTGAATGAGCGCTTCTAAACTTATCTTATTTGATTATTCCACATCTTCATTTGTCATTCAGTGCATGCACTCTATTGGGCTGTTTCATTACTCCATTTACATTCTTTTAAAATAAAGGCTTTGTTAATAATTATGATTTATAAGACTAATGACAGGTAAGTTGTTTATTTATTTATTTTTTTTTAATTTCTACTTTTAAATTATTACATTGAACATTTTATATGATATATTTGATGTAATTTTTCCTTGTTTATAATTCTTGTGATTCAGACTTTAGTTTGGTGATTCACAAATTGAATATTGATTTGGTAACCTTGATGTCCATAGTTGCAATAACTGAAGCTATCAGTTTGATCATCTTTAATATGTCACGGGGATTATTCTGTTCTATTTTGCTTATGGAGCATCTTTGTTTCTGAGTTTGTATGCATTTCTTTGATTAGACTATCTCCAAGGAAGCTTACTTCCTAGAGCTTGCTGTTAAGCTCTTTAGTTTCTTATTATTATGCAAGAACCTTATAACATGACAGTTGATGCATACTGTGGATTTAGGCAATCCTAGAGGTCCAATGATTTCTTTGCATATTAGGTATCCAGGAACAGTCAGGATGAACTTCACATTTTTGTTCATGGTGACCTGCTAAAAATTAAATGTACCATGTTTTATGTTGCTCACGCTCCTTTGCTCAAAATAGTACATCTGCACATTGCAATAAGTGGACAATTCTTCCACTGTAGGCTATGAAATCGGTTTCTAGTACTGAAATATTTTTTCTAACAACTGGTCCGAATGATATAGTTTTTCTCACTGAGATATTAAATTGGTAATCGTAATGATAAGAAATCATTTAAATTTTATTTTTCTTTATATAGAGTTACAGTGCCATCTAATCAACATACCGCAAGCATAGAGTTCAATTAAGCTTAATTTAATTCTGGTATGGGAACTGCAGAAAGCCATACTGTCTGTTTGGCAAATTCTTGGACTTGTAATACACAATCATAAATTTGTTAACTACCGATGCTTTCTTAACCTTAACATTGGGGTAGATCTGGCGGTGGAGGTATTACTGACTGTGAAAGGCCAACTCCATTTTCTACCAGAAGTGCCATGCCCAAACCCCAATTCAGATGTGAGTCTATGTGGCAATGGATGAACCAAATTCCTGATTTGCAGTGGTAAAAGAAAACCACGGAATAGGTTAGTATGTGATCCTGGTACAAACTGCAGAAGCAAATTTTTACAGTAGTACAATACGTTACCTGGATTGTCAGCCACAAAACGAATGGCCACCCATCCTCCACGAGGTGTTCCAATGGTGTTCCTCACAGGTGGGTCTACAAGGTTGAACTTGAGTGGATCAGTTGCTGGGTTGAAGTTTCCAAAACCTGAACCAACTACAAAGAAGTGGAATCCATGAACATGCATAGGGTGTTCTTCAGTGGTCACTATGCTTGTGTCTTGCAGAACAATTTGCACCCTTGAGCCATACTTCACCTTGTAGAGCTTAGTTCCCCGAGAAGGTGTCCATAACCCCCTTGGTACATTCCCAGTATAATCAAATTGTAAAGGGGGAATAGGGGGGAAGTCAGTGGTGAAGACACCGGATATTCCTTCATAGTATGCTTGCATTAAGGAGGTGGTTTCTGGGAGTACAAATGATACATTGTTCATGCTGGCTGTGAAGCGGGTTCCATTTGGTCCTTGACACCGGGGACTATTAGGATTCGTGCAATTGATTAACCCCAACCCCACTATGAAATATAGATTCACATCAACTTTCGTAAAGACTTTAACCCGGGTAAGACCCCTGATCCTAGCAGTAAATGCAGTTACAGTGGGAGTGTCATTGAAGGCAGGCAAAGCTGGCAAGACTGGTCTTGGTCTGTTTTGGTTACTGCGTCTAGTAGATCTGTATTCTAGGATTGCAGTGGTGGTGGTATTGTCAAACGGAGCATTCACAGCAGATTCATAGACACGTGCTGCCATGTAGTAGAGACCTTGCGGTTGATCAGCAGTGACTAGGACATTGAATGTCTGACCAGGTCCTATCATGAGGACTGTGGTTCTGAAGGGCTTGGTATATGCTGCATCTGTACCAACCACAGTCATGCTGTGGTTGGCAATGGAGAAGAAAAGTTCTTGATTGAGAGCACTGCTGATGATTCTCAACATAATTGTCTCCCCAGCTTCTACTGGAACACGCACAGTTTCTACATTGTATGTACGTTACATCAATGAATCTGGAACCTCTCTCAAAATAGAACTGCTTTTAAGGTTGAATTTAACGCTTAATCTTATTCAGCTATGCTTTCCTTTTTAAGACTTTATTATAATAAAAGTATACCTTAAAGGTTCAGAAAATCTGCCAGTTGAAAATAAGTTATCAATCATTTTAATATCCTTTTCAACCGTTAAGGAATGCAGGCACACACTGAGTAATAATTTCACACCTTGGCTTGAGCAATTGTAAAGATCACCAGGTTGCCCATTAATGGTATATGCAACAGATGGATTTGGAGGTAACCCTGCAAAGTCTGCTTGCCTTTGGAGAAGCACAATATCCGAATCAAACCATTCCCCTGTGGCATCATCATAGTAAAACTGTCATGACACTAGATGAGAAGCTCATTCGCATTTTTAATGTTCTGCTGTGAGCTAAAGTTTGTTCACAGTGGAAGGAGATTCATTATTCAAGGAAATTGAGCAGAATAAAGAATTGAAAAATAGTTTTAGACATGTACCAAGAAGGAGAGGAAATTCCTGCTTAGGCACAGAGAAGGGATAGGGAGAACCCAATCTGGGATAGATGATGAAAGCTCCATAAACAGTGGCTCTTAGGAAGCCAGTGTGAGCATGCCACCATAGTGTCCCTTCCTGATCTCTGATTCTAAATCGGTATGTGTAACTTCCCCCTGGTTGGATGGGACACTGAGTCACATAACTCGGCCCATCTGCCCATGGATTTCGCAGCATCCTTAACCCATGCCTGATGCACATAACCCATGATCACTTTGTGAGGAAGATAAATTTTATGCATCAGTAGCACAGTAATTGGTACATGGACCAAGTATGTATCAATAGCATAGTATATTGACTCATGGACCAACTATGTATTATTAGGCATAAAAGAAAAGTATTATAAGATTAGCGGGGAAAAGTTCTGACTGAAGAGTATGATATTTAAGCATGAAATCCATGTGAAAGTGAAAGAGAAAGATGATGTTATTTACCAGTGGATGGAGATGTTGTACTGTGCTGCATTTACTACTTTGATTATCATAAAATCCCCGTTTCTAGCTTCCACTGTTGGCCCTGGGAACTGCCCATTGACAGTGATTATGTTTTGGGTTTTGCACAGCCTCCTCACTGGCCTAGCTTGCACCTATTTCACTCAAATTATTGATGAAATGATAATTACTAACGGCCTCTAACCATATTTAAGCAATGTAATGAATAGTCTATGATATAATTGAAGCAGCACTTACAACAAATTCATGGAAATGTATCTCTGTAGCTGAAGCAAGGGAAGCAATGAGAGCAAGCAGGGCTAGTAAGAACCAAGAACAACATGACTTACCAGGGAGGTGGAAAGTCTTCATTGTTCTGGTTTTGTTTAATGGTGTTTCTTTGGCCGAGGGGGATTTGTTTCAAAATGCAGCTATTTCTAGACTTATAAATAGGGAAATGTCTGGAAAGAGAAATACTTCAGTTGAGTCATCTTATTTTAGTCAACAAGGTACTTAATATTCAATAATTAGTCTAACAAAGTAGAGGACATACATGGTGCACAGAGCAATCAACTGTAGAAGTAATGCTAGATTGTGTTATTTAGAAGTAAAGAGATGCACAAGAGTAGAAATACATCTTGAGTTAATAAATCTGTTTTCTGGAATTTCTTGTTAAGATACTAGCAATCTTCTAAGTAGGGCCATCAAACAATGTTAAGGAAAATGATAATAAAAATAGAATAATTAAACCCAATCAAGCCAATATTTCCCCATCTAATTACGGAGAGATAAAGGACATTTTCAATATTTGGTTTGCAATTTTACAAAATTATCCTTTTTAATCTCAATTATTAAGAGTTTAGTGGCAAGCATAATACAAATTTATAATTATCTTTTAACTGTCTTCATCATGGTAGTTAGAATCGTATGAATCGTACAATACATATCGCGATTCGTTTCAAAAGTTACTTTGCCCGATACATATCGGTTGTTGTATTATTTTATGCCTTGAATCGCACCATGAATCAGATGAATCGCATTTGAATCATGTGATTCGCAATTCATGTCCATTGTATGCAATTCATGGTGATCGAAAGCAGAAGCTTACATTGAACTAAGAAAACCTTGTGAGGATAGCTTCATACTTTCATTCAAAATTTGTTTTCAAGCTTTCGTTCAAAATTTGTTTTGCTTACTTCCTTTTAGAAAATAAGTTCCAAAAGTAAACATACTTGTAGTTGTAGCTTCTGAAAAGTAAGTGAGTAGATAGGTGGTATAGTTGTGAAAAAGAAGATAGGTGTAGCTTTATATATATTAGGTACAGTCCTAAAAAATATATAGGTGTAGTTTTGAAGAAAAAAAAGATAGACATATTAGGTGTTGTTTCTATAAGAAGGTAGGTGGGTTGAGAAAGAGAAATAAACGTAGGAGTTCTAAAAAAATATAGGTGCAGTTTTGAAAAAAGAAAAAAAGGCATATTAGGTGCTGTTTTGAAAAAAAAAAGGCATATTAAGTGTTGTTTTGAAAGAAAAAAGACATATTAGGTGTTGTTTTAATAAGAAGGTATATACAAGGCTTAGAAAGAAAAAAAAAAACGTAAGAGTTCTAAAAAGTATATAGGTGCAGTTCTTAAAAAAAAAGACATATTAGGTGCTATTTCCATAAGAAGGTACCTATAGTGTTGAAAAAGAGAAAGAAAACATAGGTGTGGTTGACAAAAAGGAAAAATCAACCATAACTGCAAATGATAATGACATTGAAGAGATAGTGGAACAGGAGGAGGATGATGATGAAAATGATCTCCTAGAAAATGTTATATTAGAAGAAGATGATCTAAGTGACATTGATCTTATGATGAATGAAAACATAAGATTAGGATGAATAATTTAAATATAAGAAATATCATTTTATGTCTTATTATATTTTGATTTTGAGATTGAACATTTTGCTTCATTTTGATATATGATATTTTTAATTTTTTTTCATATCACTTATTCTTATTTAAAAATATCATAGGTTAGTTATCATGTATCTTACTATTCATAATAAGATTCGATTCACCATTTTAAAAAAATTACGAAACAATTCACGATTCGAATCTCGATTCAATAACCATGGTCATATTGTTTATAAGCTTGGTCATATTGTTTATAAGCTAAATAAGGTTAATGCTTTTCAATTTTCATTTACCTATTTCCATTCCCTAATTACTGCATCCTTCATTTGTTCAAAACCATGGAGTTACCATTAGCTAGATTTACAGTTATTTACTCCTTTTTTGTGGGTGGGGGAGGCATGAATGTTGATCTACAAGGAAGCAGAAGTTGATTTTGTACTTTGTAGTATTGCGATTTTCAAAGAATATGACAGTATTTTGAAATAAAGGAACAGTTGCAAGTTTACAACTTGATGAATGGGTCTACCACACTGTAAAAGCAGTGTTGTAAAACCCATTGAGAATTGGTAATCTAACTGGTCTAAACTGGTATTTGGATTGCAAGTGTTATAAAATTGATGTGATTTTTCTGATTTTTTCGAGTAAAATGGTGATTTGGTCGATCGAATTGATCGAAGGAAACCACTGCCTAAGCCAGCCGAACTGAATTAGCGACCCGATTGTTGAGCCGATGTGGGCCAACCAGCCATTCACTAAATTTTTCAGCAAAGCAATGCTAAATTTTTTTGGAATTTTTTAAGGTATGTTATCATTTTTTTATAATTTTTTTTGTATTTGAAATTTATGTGCTTATAAACTTTTTTTATTTAATATAAATTGGTTCATCCAATTTGATACACGACTCATTGATTTAGCAATCACTTGATTGAATTGATAATAGAATCTTAGTAATATTAGTCATTTGATTCAACAATCCAAATGCTAATAAAGGTTTCCGTAGTTGAAAAGACCTACATGACTCGTATCTCATACAATACAAGTTTAAATTCTTTCGTTAATAATAAATCCATCAATATTTTTGTAAGTACTTGTTCTGACCTTTGATGGTGAGTTTTTATACCCAGCTCACACCCTTTCATAAATAAATAAAAGAAATTAGGAACATATTCTTCTCACATGACGATTGAGTTTTTCTACATATAAACCTGAGAGTCTCCATTTCCTTAATTCTGAGAGCGACACATGGTAATAACTTAAGCAAGGGAAAGAGAAAAGCCAAGAAGAAAGAAAAACAAAAGGGCAATTAAGATTAGGTTGAATTTTGATTATGTTGGGTGGTTAGGAATAATACTGTTTCTTTTGTACTGTTTTAAGTGTACGCAGTAGTGGTTTTGACATAATAAAAGCAGTGATGAGAAGTGATGTTTGGGATTTGGTGGGTGATTCCAACATAGAAGTAGCAAGTGTCTGTATCATCTCATGCCACAATTTAAAGAATTCATACCACTTCTGCGTAATTTGAAAATGCCACAAACACTTTCTTCACTCCTTCAAAAAAACTTGCAAGCTATTTTCTCCTCTCAACCACATTTTTATACCACCAAACTTCAAACATTGGTTAGTCCAATCGAACTACCAACTTTCCAGTTCTGAATTAGATTAACCGAAAACGGTTTTTATTTTAATATTTGCCGATAAAAAGCACTGATAATGTCTCTAATGTTAATAGTTTTTAAACAGTTGGCTGTATTTATATGCATTTTCACTCTTTTCTTCAAGCAAAGAAGTTCTTGTTCAACCATTAATCACTAATTAGTTTGTTAGCACATCTCTTTCACATATCATTTTTCAAATGAGGTATGTAAATTTCCATGTTTCCAATGTAAATGGTATATCCAATATTATTACAATAAGTAATAAATAAAATAAATAGTCACAACAATCAAAATGGGTTGACTCCCTATACTATCATACTATTTTGAATAGTAATTTTGAAAATTATTTAATAATAATTTTCAATTAAATAACTATGTAACTTTTATTATTCCGACAATGTACACGAGTTAAATTCATTATTATATTAATTTTTTTCTACTTTTTTTATTTAAATATGTTTTTAATCCTTTAAATTTGAACTATATTGGTTTTAAGTCTATTAAAAAATATTTTATTTCTTTACACAAATATCTTATATTTAAACTTAGTCAGAATGCCTAGAAAGAAAGATAAGTATATGATTAGAATTTTTATGATAACAACAAAAGAAATTAAAGTACATTAACATATAAACAACTTGTAATTATTAATTGTATAATTAAAATCTTTAATCATATTTTGGGCAGAAAAATTAAAATAGACATTCTTTTTAAATTACAAAATTAATTTCAAATGTGGAAAATAAAAAATATTTATCCAAGATTTCGGAGACTAAAACATGTTTAAACATTTTTTTTTTATTCAATGCTAACTTTGGTTCTAATTTCTAGTGTATAAAGTATTGAGCACCCATTCCTCAGAAAAGGAAATCACCCAGTACGTTGGATGCATGGTAGGTTCAAAAGCATAGGTGCCCTGTATCCATCAACAGTGGTTTTGTCAGTCTCTGAATTTCAAAATCTTAGCAAATAGAGCTTCTATAGTTACACGTTCAATATAACATCAGATGACCAATAAAAAGCCTTCAAATCTATATGACTTTTACTTCTAAGAGGTACAAACCAATAAAAGCTTTGAAACTAAGCAGCATCCCAAATCAAACTTGCATCATAAAAGGCATTCAGTGACATTACCATTTTTAGTTTTGAACTGTAAAAGACTGTACAGAAAAAATATTATAGCTCTTACCAAAGCATCCTAAAACTATAGTGTGGACATTGCCAATTTTTCCGCATAATTTATATTCTAAGCATTTGAAATTTAAAAGCAAAAAACACAAGTTGTAACCATAGAGGAAGAATTTATATTTATTTCATTTGTGCGTACGATGCACGGATCTCAATACCGATGTATTTGCCAAGTCCCTCTACACACAGTTTCCAAAGAGAAATTTATTTTTCTCCATGTCTAATAACAAGTATCTGCTTCAATTTTGGTTGAATGAACTCAAAATTTTTAAAGGGAAAACGTGATTTATTATAGTTTTATTTCGAATAAGTTTTATTTGTAACTTAATGTAAAAAGAAAGTGTGAAACATGTGATTTAATTTTTTGAACTTATAGACACCTAAAATATTACCTAAAGTCAATTGATTAAATGCAATTGACAATGGAAAATGGTATATCCACAAAATTACATGCAAGTCATTGGTCACGTGATAAATCCATTGCAACATTTTCTGAATGGTTTCTTTCAATTGGGTCTACCGAGAAACTTAAAAGGATCTGTGAAGGTAAAATTTGTTTTATCTGGTTTTTTAAAGAGTAAAGCATGTTTTTAACTTTTAAAAATGAGATAAAATTTGGTTTTAATCTCCCAAAATTAACTAACTCATTTCAGTCACCCATTTACAATAACATGTCCAAAGTGATATTTTTAGAGTCATAAATGAAAGACGAGTAAAACATTATTTTTTAAGAACTATAAACCAACATTATATATTTACAAACATATTTAGTTTTTCCTCAATATTAACTAAATATTTTATTTATCATAGGAGTATTTTATATCTAACAATATTTTTTTTCCTAAGTATTAACAAAATATCATCAGTTACACGATTAACGAAAAAACTTAAATATAACGAGACTTTTCAAGAGAAAAAAAATATGGTACTGATAAAGTCTAGTACAACTGACAGCTATGTTTACAAGCAAACTGAGATTTAATTCTTGATCACATGCACGGCAAATATCCTACTAAAAAAAGGTCAAGCCTACTTCAATAATCGGCATACTTTCATGAAGAACCATTTCTAAACTCTTCAAAATGTGAATTCCATGTCATTGATCAATTAAATAAAAATAAAATTTCTAAGATTAAGGAAAATTATAAATACAGATTGTGTCAATCTTTGTCCTAATGTGCTTAAATAAAAATATTTAAATTTCAAATTCACACTCGTGGTCAGCTATAGAATTAATGAAAAAGTTTTTCATATAAACGAAATAAAAGATAAAGCAAAATACTGATAAAAATGTAATATAAGACAACTTTTTCACTATTCAGCATGAAAATTGCAGTGGTGGCTAACCAAATATGGGATTTTGCAATAATGATGGAAATATCATCATCAGAATATTTTGAAATTTTAATTTCATTAAAAAAAATCAAACCAATGATACACTGCCAAAATTTCTGCTCAGACTACATTTCTGAAAAAATCCGGCGACAGCTCAAAAGGGGGTGGGTGTGATTTTAATGTACACTCCAGAAAATTTTACAGGAAAAGGACCAATAAAAACTAGAGCGAACAATCAGCTAACCACAAACCTGACGACTGTTCCATATAAGCTTCCGATAAGGCATTCATTCTGTAGATGAGGCAATGAAAATAACAGGACAGAAGCACATTTTCTCAACCCCTGGCATTGAAGATATGTGTTTTGAAATTGATAAGCCGTTTGTCATGCTGAAATAAACTTCAGGGCCAGTAGATAATGGACGATTCTTCATAGTTGTGCTATCTGCTGTTTCATAGACTGTAACAAGTTCAATTTTGAGTCACAGATGGCTGAAAATTCCATTAGTACTTTAAGCTTCCCAGACATCATTTTCCTAGCAACATCAGCAGGACTCCAAGACTTGAGAGGTTGGGAGATATGATCACCAAATTCGGCGTCGTTCACTGAGGAAATAAATGTTTCTAGCATGCGAAAGACCTTCCCCGGTCCATCATTATGCTCGTCTTTGTTCAGAAGAAAAAAAATGTTTTCCATATTCTCCTCTTCAGGTTTTCTCCTCCATTCACTAATCCATTTCATAACGTCCTCCAACACATGTGACAAATGCACCACAGAATCTGTTATTGCATGAGCCAGATTCGAGCTAGACTGATAAGCTGATCCACTTTTCTTTTTCTTTTTACCAGATGGAAAACAGGATCTCAGACAAGATTGGATTACAAGTCCATGCCACGCCAAAGGTTCTGTAACTAACTGTATCAGGATTTCAATGCCACTCCAAGGAGAACAGAGCTGAGGCTCTATGGACCTAATCTTCTCTAAAGTATACTTTTCCAGCATAGAATCCAAGATATTCCAAAGTCGAGACCTACATCCATTTCCATATGGATTCACAAATTCGTTGGAACTCAAGCTCCAAGCATTTAAAAATACAGTGAAATTCAACCAGTCAATCAAGTTGGAGTCAGAAACCTGCCAACGTTTTTTGAAGTAATGGATCAAATTCCAAGTAGCACCCATATAAGATAAGATATTTCATGTAGAATAAATAACTTGGACATGGCCTAAACAGTTGCACAACTCTTTAAGAAAATGCCTCACACTGCAAGCACCATAATAAACTGAAAATTCTTTATAGGTACAGCTCAATTTTCTGTACCACCACATCTAGTTTACAGGCATCATTTTTGGTATTATTAATATAAAAAATATCTTTCCATTTTGAAATATATTTATATCATGGTAGAGTTACGTCAATTCAGCTCCTGATAGGAAAAAAAATCATGTAGTTTTTGTATTAAAAATATTTAAACAGTAGCACAAAAACTGAACAAACATACCACACAAGATCTTTCTTCATTAGAGAAACCCGTGACCACTTCTATTGCTTCAGTTAGAGGAAAGCCCAAAAATTGTGCATAGCACTCCAGCAACAATTTTAGCTCCGATGTGATGTCGGTAATAGAACCATTGACCTCCGCAGGCTCCTTCATTGATAATGAAGCACTTTGTATCGAAAGATAGATCATCCGAGGAAGTAGGGATTTCTTTTCAATGACTCTCTTTAAACTCGTTTCCCTATCTTTGGTCTACATCAATTGACAAACCATGCAATAAAGGGTGTGTGAGAAAAAAGACCCATATAGATAGTTCAGTTTTTACTGAAACAAGAAACATAAAGCAACCACAAAACATGAAGAACAGGATTGACCTACCAATATTTCTTTCGGATAATAAGAAATCCCTTCAAATGGCCCTGAAACAGAAGACAACCATCCATTATGCATATTATAGCAATCAACAAACACATATACAATGGAAAACAATACCAGATTATAATGAGGTTCAAACCGTGACATTTGGAACTGCATTTAGTCAGTTATACACCACACAGAAAAGACATTTGAGCGCTACTAGCTATAAGGATTGCCACACCACATAAATTTCCACTTTATTCAGATATTTACAAGCCCACACATTCATCCATCCAAACAAGACCAAACCCATTCCATAAGTCTGCCTATCACTCTAAATTGACTATTTACTCAAGGAAACCAAGTTAAGAAACAACTTAATATCAAGTTAATTATTTGTAATGAATACAACAACAAACACGGCAAGACATCAAATTGATATTCGATAACTTTGGACATACTTTACAGATTCATATTTGTTAAATATATTGGCACTAAAAGTTGCAAGAATACAACAACCTAAGCTAGAAATATGATTGAATAACTAACCTAAAAGGTAATTTTTCTCTGAAGTTGGCGTCCACCAGGGCCGTGTCTGCAAGTCCTCATTGAAGGTCAAAGACTTTGACCCTATCTCCTTCGAGAGCTCAAGGAAGTGAATACCACATTTCAAGCCTTGAAGGACACCCTGAGAAAATCTGAACTGGTTAACCCTAACACTCAAATTTATTAACAGAGGTGATTAAATATACTAATCTCAAGCATGAATCACCTCTTCTTCTTCAATGTTATTGGCACTTTGCTTTAGTTGTAAAATGGATGCTTCAACTCGAGCCACTAAATACTGACTAGAGTGTTGCAATCTATCTTTAAACTGGACAAATTCAATTACCTGGAATATAACATTGCATCAATTCGATCAACTCCACGACATTGTTCTTTCAACATTACATCAGAACTGACAAGAACAGAAAATCATCATGCAATGTACATCTTTATTTTACATTAACATGAGCAGAACCATGTTGATGAAACCCTTTTGTGCTTCATATTAACTTTTACTTTGGGAGGAGGGCAATATCTCATATTTGAATACTTCAAGTAAGCATAGATAACCAAACCAGTTATGCATGATGGGTTCTTAAAAAGAAATTCAGCTTGCAATTGCAACTTTATGCATATGTTCCAAGAAATTCAACTCGAAAAAGGAAAGTCTCTAGAAATTATAAGCATCCAGTATACATACTTTTGAGTAATTTCTATGTCGATATGCAAGAAACGTTAAATCTGCAGATTCTCTGAAGTGGTCATCCATAAACTTCAGGTAATCTTTTAGCAGATTGTTTAACTCAGTCCAAAGAGGAGATACCAACATCTGAGGCAATATGTGGTGCAAAATACTTTCCATCAAGATATTTTTGACATCCAGGGACTTGTACCTGAAGAGAAGAAAAATGTATTACATGGATAGTGGCAAGAAATTAGTCATAGGAGCAGAAATACATGTACATAAACCAATCAGCATGACAGACATTTTATGAAATAATGTAAAATTTCAGAATTGAAATACCATACCATTCATGTGCCACTGAAAGAGCACCACAGTGGCTATACAAATGCAACAGCAAGATCTTGTATTGTGACACATATCTGAATAAAGACAAGGAGGAGTAAGAAACTGAGAAAGTCAACAATGCACTGTACCATTACCAATGGCGTCATCCATTGGTTCATAAGTCAAAAGCTAACATGTCCCTATAGCTAACCCTGGAGTGATAAACTCAATCCTTCTAATAAAAAGAAATAATATAAATGGGAAAGATCTAATTCAGGAAAAAAAAGGTCTTCTAAAACAAAAACATAGTAATACTAACTTCAAAATTGAGACAAATCCTAGAAATGTTGATATTAAATTGTAAATGATAAGCTGAAGCCCATTAAAAATTTTTTTCACACATCATATAGTTGCAATTTCACTTTCCTAAATGCGAGTTCAAAATGCACAACAATATTATTAAAGTATTGAGCAACTATCACAAACTAGTATAATAACATATCAAGGCAGAAAAATGAACTGGTCAGATATAGCCCAAGAACACAACTCCATTGAAATGTTTTCTCAAGTTAATACATTTTTCATGGGAGATTCCAAGATATAAGGCAAACAATCATCCTGACCTTCGTATTGCCAAGCCGAACTCCAAAACCATAACTGCCTCAAACAAATAACCAACTTTCTTGGTACGCCAGAATAACTAAGCAAATAATATCAGAAGAGGTGAACAGTAGTCAGACGATTGTATAAATATTTGAAATGTTACAAATCAGCCGATGTATATTTCTAAACCACGACAATTAGTAGAAATGTTACATATATAGCACACTAGAATCTTACAATTAACTGAAGAATTTAAATTGAGAGAAAAAAAAAAAATTTAAAGTTTTAAATTCTCTTACCACACTTAGTTACATTATTTTTTAGGAAAAAAAAATCTATAGAATGAATAGAAGACTCGGTTTAGAATGCATACAATATGGGAAGCCCTAAAAAGTTAAAACCAAATTCAATGTTAAATTGAGTAGTAAGCCCATATCAGTCCCTAGTACTAAAGCCATAATTGGATTCATTTAAAACAAGAAATATCAGTAAAGAAGAGTAGTAAGTTACAACTTACAAGAGCAGAGGATAAAATATCAAATTACAACTTACAACTTACAAGATTAAATTGACAAATCATTTTTATATAATAACTTGATACATCAAATAAGAAATAGTTGGTCAATCATTCTGCTTATTCTACATTGACAACAACAACCTTGACACCTAAGATGAAAATCTCCTTGTATGTCTCCCTCCCACTCCGGCACTCCCTACCCCCACCCAAAAAAACTAGGAAAATATGTAGATTCATGAGTCAACCAAAAGAATTAAAACCAGAATAAAAGTAGAATACCATCACTTTTTTTTTTCAGTGTGCATTACAAAAAATAAATTTAATACAACATACCTGAACCAAAATGCTACATATCATTGAAAGCAGCTCCTCACCATGCATTCCCTCCTGCGGATCCAAATCTTTTGAAAGTGGAAGGTTTGTGCAATACATTTCAAACATTTGAACACAAGAGGCCTCAAGATCTGAAACAAGTTTAGAAGAGTTTGTATTCATTACATTAACACTTAAAATATGAAGGACAGACTATGAACTCAAATCTGGAGAACATTGTTTCCACTAACAGAACCAAAAAGAAAGAAATATCAGAATAAAATAATCAGGAAGGAGTCATTATGATAGTGGGAGAAAAGAATGCACAACATGGAGATCAATTTCAACAAATAGTATGATTTTAATCAAAAGATATTATGAACAAGCTTGGAAGTGAATTAAACCAACTAGACAATCACTCTGCTCTGCATGGGCAGGAGAAGCAAACAAGAAGGCCTGCACTTTTAAAATGCAAAAGAAAAATAAAAAGGAGAGGGCAGCATATTCTGACACTTGGAACACAAAAAGGAAGTTTAACAGAGTTTATGATACTACTGATAACAAATTTATTTTATATATCTTAAAGATATACTAAAACTGTTATAGACTGAATATCAGGTATATCAAACAATAATTTCTCCTGTTCATTAAAATAATCCTTTGGGTTAGAGAATCAAATACATGCTCACTCATTAAAGCATGATGGACAAAAAGATTGAATGGCTTACATTTGATTATAGAGGATCTAACACTGAAATACTAACTTCCCCAAAAGCTTAATTTGTAAGGTGAGAATGCAGACATGGTTTATATCTCTAACAGGGCAGAGCATTGGAATAAAAATGAGAAGATTTATAAGAATTAACGCATATAAGTTACTATGCAACAATACAACACCCACCCCTTGCACTAGATGTGGAGATGTCCCCTAGCAATAATTGTTTAATTTTGAAAAAGCTTATAGACAGCCCAAGAGCCTTGGTTGGTGGAGCTGACAAAGTGTCCCGAGCTTTCATCAACTTCTTCAAAAGTTCTGTCCTCTGATCAGCAGTGAGCACTTCAACAAACATCTCAACATCAGAAGTAAAGCAGCCCAAGTGACCAAACCTAAGAAAAATTAAGCAGAGTTCTTATACAAAAAAAGAAATTGTAGAAGTTTCACTTATACAAGCATTACTTTAAATGTAAAAGGGACAACATTACTAAAAAAATAATAATTAATACAGCTAGTTAAACCTAAAACTGAAAATCACATGTTAAACCTATTAGAAAGAAGGAAACTGGCACAGAATTGAAACATATCTTCAAACAGAAGAAAAGTATTGCAGACGAAAAGAAACCGGAAACAGGGTTTTCACACTTTACAATTATTAAAGCCATCAAATAAATAGATCAGAACCCATAAACCTAGATTTTAAATTCCACTGGACTTTTACCCAGTAGCATTAGTCAATATCAAATGTCATTCCCCGAAAGCACTTTACATGCATGATATTCAAGAGTAGAATTAAGAAATGGAAGGAATGCAACTTCAGCACCATTAGGTACCTGCAAAAGTATTGCACAATGCCATCCATTACATTGTTGTCATTTCTTTTCCCACGCAAATGTTTTCTGCGCTCAATTTCTATAGTTGCCAGGTATGGACCCCTTATCAAGTTATTAACAGTATCTGCTATCAACTTCTGTACACATGCTGATGCAATTGATATTTGACTGTCAAACTGCATTCATATAGTAGTTTGTAATTATTCAAGAATCAAATTCCGTGAAAATAATCAATGGCCCCTGGCCCCTCTACGCATAAATTATTGTCATAAATAAAGGCCACCATAGACTAAACATTCACCTGTTCCTCTGTCAAGTGTGAGACTTTGCAATTGACAAACTTCGGGGGATGAACCGGATCATTAGCAGCCTCATCACACCAAATACTGTCATCTTCTAACAAACAGCCTAGGTAATGAAGGAAACCCTCCCAGTCATCAGGGCTGCCAAATGATGAAACAACATCAATGGAAAAAGAAAACAGGGAACGAAAAGTAAAAGACATGAAGAGTTAAAACCATGAATGACTTTAATTCAGGAAACAAACATTTTAAAATCACTTCATAACTACAGTGGCAAGTCAGCTAGATCTTAGAGTACAACGTAACATATCATGTTTAATAAACATATTAATAAGAAACAAGAATAAAGAACAGTTGAAAGTCAAAAAAACAGTTTACAATTTCTGTGCTACAATTGAAAATTAATATCATGGAAATAGAACTGCCATTGACATAATCAGAGTTCATCTCGTGGACAGCAGTCAAACTTGGGGACTTCTGTAGCCTACATGCCATAGGCATTAAGCAATTCAGACCCCACCTTCCTACTACTAGTCCATAAGTTTACCACTAAAGACCTGGCTGACAATAAATATTAAACTATATAAAAGTACATAATTACAAAAAAGAAAAAGAAGAAGCTAGAATAGATATAATAGTTAAAAGCTTATTCCAAATTCAATTTTTAACACACTTTACATACATTGTGTTAGTGATACTCTTGATACAACCAATACCACTTTTATCCATTAACAACAACTACCACCAGTGAACAATCTAAGTTTTTTTATTTTTTTGTATAAACAATAAGGGCAAAACCCGGGCATACCATAACTCTAGAATTTTGTGAAAGATATCAGCCGCTGCAGTGTAGTCACCTGCCCGAGCAAGAAGTCTCCCCTGTCAACTTAAAGTCAAAGTATAGAGGTTGATAAGAGAAATCAAATAAGAAAATAGTTCTGATCTGTGCTGATTTCTTTTTTTTTTTTTTTTTTTTTTTTTTTAAATAAATAAAATTTTTTAAATTTAAAGAAAAAAAAAAATAAAGAAGGAAAAAAAAAAAAAAAAATAAA
>Ga0099825_1001211_pt1 | contig 32211 bp, 10 predicted proteins | sample SiratroredBW_FD_76838 | JGI IMG/M metagenome (GOLD analysis project Ga0099825, IMG submission 76838) | Root nodule microbial communities of legume samples collected from California, USA - Siratro red BW | ecosystem: Host-associated > Plants > Roots > Nodule | place: USA: California | collected...
AAAAAAATAAAATATAAAAAATAATTATATATAAAAAAAAAAAAAATAATTAAAAAATATATATATATATATATAAATATATATATATATATATATATATATATATATATATAATGAATATTAGCATATACATAATAAAAAAAATCAATATAAGTTAAATATGATGTCCCTACATTTATCTAATCAAAATATAATTGTATAGCAACTTAAATTCATTGTATTAATTGTTTAACAACTTAAAATGGTAAAGTTGTCACGAAGGTTCGGAAAAAACAAGGCAATGGAAGGAAGTAGTAATATTGAAAGAGACAATAATGACTTTTTTAAACCATGAGAGAGGAAGATGAAATGAATTTTAATATAAGTAAAAGAAGATGAAGTAACCACAACGATGAAGTCATTTTGAGTAATGAAGGAAAAAAAGATGAAGTAGCAAGAATAGTAATGTTCTAACATATTTTTAACTTTTATGATTTTTGTGTATATTATTTTGCTTTATGGAAAATCTTAAACTAACCATTAAAATAATGAAACTCAATGTAGAATATTAATCTGTTGAATATTAAAGGTATCTTGTTCCTGAATAATATAAACTCTAGTTCCTCTTTTTTTCTCTCTATATTTATCTGTGTATATATAGAGAGATATTAACAACTAAAAAAAGAGTAGAATTAATTATAAGACAGTCTGCATATATTATTTTAAAAGTTTTGTCCGATCACCACCTTAACTGTGATTGAAACCAACCAAGCATAATAGTGAGTGTGTGTTGAATAGCAAAAGAAGGACCACCCTATGATCACAAGGGACACAAACAGTATAAGATGAACCTTATCACACTGCCAATAAAGACAAACTTGGGAGAGCAAAAATGGTGCCTCCATCAAGTTCTTTTCCCATGATGGTGCAGATGCAGGAAATAGAGGAATTCTGAAAAAAAAAATGTATCAAATACGAAAGACAAATTTCAAATGGGTTGAATCACCAAGGAACACAGTTGTGTCATGTTTTACATCACAAGCAACGAGCACATATGCAACATCCAACCTTATATGTCCTCACGCATATGTCTTTATTCTTTCTTATATAATTCCAATGAATCAATGAACTAAATGATGAGAATGGTTAATGTGATAGCTCTGCAACAAGTATACGTACGAGAATATGATATAAACTAAGACACCTTATACCTTAAAAATCAGTATGAAAATTTCACGTGTGTTACCAACTAGCATCTCAACTTAAAATCACTGTGAAAATTTGTTCAATCATACTTAAAATCAATTGCATGTCAACTTTCGTGAAGTAAGAAGTCCAAGTGTTGAGCATGGTAGCAATATTAAGTTTTTTAATACGGTTCATTGTTTTTTTAGTAGCAGTAATAAGGTTAGAACTTAAACTTCTATATATGCGAGTTATTATTATCATCCACTAGATTCTTTATTTTAATTACCTCTAAATTTTTATTTTAATATTTAAAAAAATAAATAATATATTCAACCAATCAACAAAATTTAAAAAGTTTGAGGCGTCGGAAGAAATTCCCTCGTCACAAATACTTTTTTGTTTTAATTTTTAAGAAAATAAAACCACACCAAAGGTTCCGAAGGTTTCGGTGAACAAAATTTTCTTCTTTACTTACTATTATCATCTAATTACCTATTACACACCATTACATTTTTAATTTTCAATATATATATATATATTATTACTTAAAAAAATATGCATGCTTAAAATACGGTTTAAAACGCAAAATGTTATATAGAAGTGTAGCCTTCCCATGTAGTAAAAAAAATGCTGAAGACAAAAAAAAGTTATTTTAGTGATCTTTTAATTTGTTTATTATCAAACATTACCTTTAATACATTGTTTGATTTTTAGTCAAATATTTTATCTTTAAATAAAAATATTAAAAAATTCATAAAAATTATAATTATCCATTTCTTATGATATATTTATATTCATAAAAACATTGTTATGTCATTTATATTAGTTTAACAGCTTATTTTACCAAACATTTTTAATTCAACACTATACTTAACAGTTTTCAAATAAAAAATAGTAGTAACTTTTTTTTCAACTTTTTACAAGCTCAATCCTTTTGTAAAACATAGCCATACATAGAGTCCCCTGTCCTACACAGAAATAGAAAATTCCCATAATGATTGGATTCAATCAAATTACATAATTGAGAAATCATTCACATATTATTAGAGTTGATTAATTTATCATAAATCCTTTCCTTAGCTTCCTATTGATGTCCACCAATAGGGTATATATATATAGTTGTTTCATATCTTCACATGCCCATAGTAAGAAAATTGCTTCTTTTTCATGCTCAACTTCACCAAAACTTTATCCTAACATTATTTTAGCTTATCAGTTAATAATATTATTGAAAGTTGTAACTAACCTGCGAGTGAGGATGAATGTTCTCGTGAATCTGTTATTATTCCCCACCAACTTGCTCACCAAATTGACATAAAATATGATTAAATGCATGGTTTCACAGTTCCAAACTCAACTGTTTACCTTCTTCACATATAGTGCGCTGGCCCTACATCATCCATCTTCTCACATTCATCTGTCACTTTTCTGACTCAATTTTATTTTTCTGTTTTTTTATGTTAAGGTTGTCAATTTCCTAACCTGTTTTTGCATGGAAGAGAAAATGATAATATAATAATAATAATAATAATAATAATATAGTAGTAACAGTAGCAGTAGTAGTGAAAATGAAAGAGAAGACTATGGCTTACCAATAAATCTACAGCTATTGCTGACACAATGAATCCTAATCAGTTCACACTGTGGTTATTAATTGCCTATTTGAGCTAAGCATCAATTAAGTAGAATAAGTCTCTCTCAAGTCACAAATCTGGTTTTCTTTATTAGATCCTTCTTTGTGGGGTCATTAGCAGATCTTGGCTGTGATTGTACCCTTGATTTGTATGTATCCTTGCTTTTGGTTCCCTGTCGTCATCAGTTTTGGTATTTGCTGATGTATTAATTTCTACATTTGTGGCACTGCTAAATCTGCACGTATAATAGCAGTAGTAGTAACAGATATAGGTATGCGCATTATTGTTCTAACAATAATAAGAAATAACCAATTGGAATTTTCAATGGATTGAGCTAGATTTTGCTCTTAGCTAGTTGCTTAATGGAATATGAAACATGATATAATTAAAATGCACATATGTTTACTCAAATTTTTTGTTTATGAATACTATTGGCCCAGAAGTTGTATTTGTTTATGCTGGCTCAATGATTTATCTTTCATACAGATATTATATTTATATACATTTTCTTCTCATTTATTTGTTTGTATTAGACGGAATATGGGGGAAAATACTAGAGAAGTGTTACACCAACAGTATAGTTGTTATGGACGTATCTCTTGGTGTTATTTTGATTTTTCTTTTAGGTATCTCTTGAAATTGCAATTAGTAAGTGTTCACCTTTTAGGACTTTCTTTTCCTGTGTTTTATTAACAGACAAATAAGAAGTGCTGTTAGGACCAGTATTATTATTCTTTGTTTTCTTTTCTCCTTCTGCAAGTTGTGGTTGTGGATATCTAGCTATAATGCTATATGGCACGCATTTTCTGTCTTTTTCTCTTTGTCTCTACAGGGAACTCCCTTCCATAGTGCACTCAAAAAACTCCAACTTTGTTTTGTTAATTCTTACAATCTGAGAAGACCTCTTATTTAAATGTTGGCTGCAAAATAGTGCCCAGAGCATGTCAGTGACTGTTTCCATATTTAAGAGCTAGAGCTCTGAAAATCTTGCACACTACACAAAACAAGTGCTTGTTGGTTCAGTTATAGTATTTTGACCTCAGGCGATGAAAGCAAGGAGAGGAAAACGCTCAGAGGTAAGCTTCAACCCCCCTCTCTGACTGCTGTTTAAGGACAAAGATGTTTCTTAGAAACTTCTAATTTTGTCTCATTGCAGCAGGCCTTTTGGCCCTCCCTTGTGATGAAGAAATGGTTAAACATAAAGCCAAAGGTGTATGATTTCAGTGAGGATGAAGTGGACACTGAAACTGAGAGTGAAGATGATGGTATGCTTTAGACTATACTATATTCCCTTTTGCTGTTTAGCTTGATCTTTTTCTCTTTTCATTTTTTTTTCCCTTCTTTGTTCTTTCAACTTCATTCAGTTTGCTCTCTTAAAGACTCAAGAATGGGTGTGCGTGAAGATAATCCTCTTAGAACACCATCTATATTCCCAAGTCAAACATCAGGCAATACTTTATTCCTTTGCATTATTACTATGGTTCTTTAAAGGAGAATATGTGCTCTTTGCTTTAATACACCTTCTGTCATTGCTTTCTCTGGTTACAAAATCAGTTATAGGAGAGGCTTGTTATGAAATCTAGAATCTAAACACAGGATTTTGCATAGCTTTGTTCTCTCCTTTTGGAAGGAGGACAGTGAAAACAATTGTTCTCAACTGATGTCAAATTAAACATGCCAGGTTACAGATTACATATAGATGTTTTGTGGTGAAAGCATGCATCTGAAAAAACAAAGGAAATCTGAATCAAATTCCAAATGTGTTACTACCAAAAAAAAGTATATGAAATTAATTTTTTAAGCCAGCTAGGCTAATGATTGCTGTTTTCTACGCCTAATTGAGTTCAAAGTGTTAAAATCAGCATCATGCGTGATTTGATTTTGTAATTCAGATGCATCTTGTAAGGGCTATAAGGTCAGGCATAGAAGAGGGAAATCAGAAACTCTGCGTGTTCAATACATAAATACAAAGGAAGTGAGGTCTGGTGGTAATCAAGTTATGTATAATTAGTTTAATGATATTAATGAAAGGAATCATAAATGGGTTATTTTGCAGGGTAACAATTGGCACCTGGAATGTTGCTGGAAGACTTCCACGTAAGGATCTTGAAATTGATGACTGGCTTTGCACCGATGAGCCAGCAGACATTTACATTATTGGGTAAGTAGTTTCCCTTGTTGTCTAATGTTTTACTATTTCTTCCGCGTTCTTCAACATATTGACAAATATTTGGATCATTTACCAGATTTTAGGTAGAACTTAATATACAAGTAGCTTAACCTGATATGCTATATAGATTTTTTTCTTGCGTATCTTACAAATGATAAATATCATGGAGTTTCTCTTATGTTAAATACATTAATTTCACATGATTGTCTTTTCCCCTATTTATGTTTTTTGTCTGTTTGATTTAATTAGAGCGTGATCTGCTAAATTTTTTTTATCGATGAGTCCATAAAAGAGATTAATTGATGCAATATGCGACTCATTGCAATACCTTCCTTTCCTACGCAAATAGGTAAGTGATCTGATTGACCAAAAGTTCAATGTTTTTAAGATGGAAACGCCTGTTTAGCTCCAAAACAATGACTGCTTTTAGCAATAAAAGAAAGATATCATGTTCATAGAAAGCAAATACCTTTTGGCTAAATTTAAGTTCATTCCAAGACCCTAGAATATTCTCCTAGGATTTTATTTCCATCAGGTTTTAAGTGGGATTCTAATATGGAATGGGATGCTGAATTTTCTTTCCTATGGTTCATCACAATGGATCCAGTCTTTTAAAGTCATGAAAATCTTCTTTTTCATGTCATTCTTTATGAAATCCAACGATGAGTTTACTTCATCTGTGTGATTTTGTAAAAGTGATCTTCTGAGAGCTTGACGAGTTTATGATTTTGTTAAAATTCGTGTGATTTTAACAGTTTCCAAGAGGTAGTCCCCTTGAATGCTGGAAATGTTCTTGGGGCAGAGGATAATACACCCATCCGGAACTGGGAAGCGATCATTAGAAGAACTCTAAACAAATCTTCTGAACCTGAAAGCAAGCCAAAAAGCTACAGTGCCCCTCCTTCTCCTGTTCTGAGAACTTCTGCTTCTGCAAATGATCTAGCAGACAGTATAGATGTTAATCCACTAGACACAATGAATGAGGAATACTTGGGAAGTTCTAACAATGTTGAGCTAGAACAAGAGGAAGTGAAAAACTTAATTGGCATAGGAAGGAATTTGCAGTTGAGGAAAATACATGACATTGATCTTCAGACCATACTTGACTGGCCCGAACGTCCTTTAGATGCAATCCCACATACTGATTCCAGTTCAAAGTTGCGCAGAGTATACAGCTCAGACAGAATTGGCTTTAACCTGACAGACATGGCTTCAAAATATGGGAGTGTAATGAAACGGTCACACCATAGTTCGGGAAATTTGGGGTTGTTATGGAAAGAACAGCAAGTGATGCCTGAGGAAGTAATTGATACCCTCGATGAGTTAGCCGACATGTTATCTGATGAGGAAGATGATGCTTTTCTTGAATTGCCAAATGACAACGAAGATAATGGAATAGGTGCAGTGAAATCACATCGCAAGTATGTCCGGATCGTGAGCAAGCAGATGGTAGGAATATACGTGTCTATTTGGGTGCAAAGGAGGTTGAGAAGGCACATTAACAACTTGAAAGTTTCTCCAGTTGGAGTTGGTCTCATGGGCTACATGGGAAACAAGGTAATGGGGTAATGCATGTTTTCACACTCAATTTGAGACATTTACTGTTGGAATAATTTGACTCTGACCTTTGTGAATGTGACTGATAACAAACTATGTCTGATGCAGGGGTCTGTTTCAGTTAGCATGTCTCTATTTCAGTCACGTCTGTGCTTTGTTTGTTCCCATTTGACTTCTGGTCAGAAGGATGGTGCAGAAATAAGACGAAACTCGGATGTTCATGAAATTCTTCGCCGCACCTGTTTCTCATCTGTCTTTGATACAGATCAGCCACAAACAATCCCATCTCACGAGTAAGTTTTACTTTACGTTGAAAATTGTACTTTACAAAGACATAATAAAATTGCTACTAGAAAGGTGTAAAATAACTAAAAGTCAACCGTTTGTGTTGAACTATTTGACAAACAATAATGTGTTTAATTTCAAGCTGGAGGTATTTAAAGAATTCAACGTCAACAAAAAAGAACCTGTTGAATGGAAATAACCACAGTGAACTTAAAAAACTGATGGCTGAAAAATGTACATAATTAATAGAAAAGGAAATGAGTAGACTCAAATGGTGATATATATAGAATATGTTTAGCGATGTTGCTACGAACATCTTGGATTCATTAGTGAGTTGCTCCATGCCAACAGTCAAATTTTCTGGTTTGGGGATTTGAACTATCGTATTAATATGATGGATGAGGAGGTTCGAAAGCTGGTAGCTCTAAAGAAATGGGATGAACTGATGAATTACGATCAGGTGAGAATTGTGAAACAACTTTGCATCCTACAAAATCTAGACCTAGAGATGCAAAAGTAGTTTGTTGGCACCATACTTTCATTTACTGATTTAGATTACACCTGATACTTTATCGACGATAGTTTATAATTGCTTCAATTTGCAGTTAACCAATGAATTACGTAGTGGGCACGTGTTTGATGGATGGAAAGAGGGGTTAATAAACTTCCCACCCACTTACAAGTATGAATTTAATTCTGACAACTACATTGGTGAAAACCCAAAAGAAGGGGAAAAGAAAAGATCTCCAGCCTGGTAAGTGCAAACTTGTGAATGTTATGTTAGTGCATATTGAGGCAAATGTAGTGTGTGACCCCTGGTAAGATTATACAGGTGCGATCGTATATTGTGGTTGGGGAAAGGAATAAAGCAACTCGAATACAACCGTGCAGAAAATAAGCTCTCGGATCATCGACCAGTTAGCTCAATATTCTCGATTGAAGTTGAAGTATTTGACCACCGCAAATTACAACGAGCCCTGAATTTCACAAATGCCGCAGTACACCCAGAGGTTTTCCTTAAAGAAGATGGAGAGTGGTCATACTAGATATCCACCCAAGATTAGAATTTATAAACAACTAATTGGTAAATCTACATTTTCATTTTGTTTCCCTGGGAAATGCTCTGGAATTATTCAGATAGAGACATCTAACACTAAAAAATTGATACAATCAAAATATTAACATATTCACACAAATGAACTAGCTCCCTAACCAAATTTACAAACTTGATATTTACTGTAATCGCTCTTTGTCCTCCGCAGGGTGGAAGAAATACAGGTTTATATATCGAGCCGATAAAGAAAAGCAAATGTACATAGGCATACTTTAGGATACAGTGCCACAATCTTCTGTTTTGTTCTGGATTGTATCACAGGAGTTTTTTTATTCCTTTTTCTGTACAATTTTGATCTCCAAGTATCATAATATATAAGTCAACAACGTTTTGCACATGCTACTGTATAGCTGTAATTTAGACCAATTTTTTTCCTTCAAATTCCTTTCCGAGAGGTTCAAATCATCTACAAAAGAAGTGAGTTCATATCATGAGATATATCATTATTCAACAGAAATAAAAACACAATATTAATCAGATTAAAAGTTAGTAAAATTATGGGCATCAGTTCTCCAAGGTGATATAGCATCAATGAAGAATTCAGACGCAAATTACCCATTTGATGATGAGATTCATCACACGCCCATTCTCAATTTCAATTTTGAAAAACAATGAAGTTTGAACGCTCAAATTCATATGGCGTGATAAACAGAAAACCTAGCACAGATAAAGTCCTAAAAAAATATTTAGAATTTTGAAAGAGGGAATGAAGACAGCGATCAGAACCTGTCGGGATTCATATTAACATCACGCAGATATCAGCGGATTGACAGACGAATGAATTGCTATCATCACTTCGCATAGCTTATTCCCTCTAAACTAAACTCAAAGTACTAATGAACCAGTGCCCTACAGATTGATATAATTCTCAGCTAATAAAAAACTAAAGGAAATTTAAATGATATATTATTCACAAACAATCAAACAGTAACGATATCAGATTTTAAAGGTCGAATGTTGAGCTCAGAACTTCTTAGAGGATAATTGCGCCGTCATCGACGAACACAAAAAGTGTCGCCTACAGCACAGTTACATCTTCATCACAGACTCAGCACTTTCCCATATACATAAGAAATTGGCAAAGGAATTTTCCGGGAAAAAACCAACGCAGGGAACGGGACAAACAGAACAAAATGTATCTAGATGAAAAGAACAAGAATAACGAAATGGCGAGAAAATCAAGCGGCGAACGATAACGGAAGCGGAAACTATAACTAGTCGCAGTAGTGAGATTTTCTGCAAGATGACATGAAATTGGCGATAATTTATAGATGCAATTTAGGGTTTTAACATTTTAGGCAAGACTAGGGTTCCGCAACGTAATACCCGGTTGGGTCGGGTAGTAGATTTACCTGCACCTTTTGTAGGCCCAGTGAGTAGTGGGTATTTGGGTACGGAAATTACTTCCTGCGCCCCCTCAATTTGAAAACCCCAAAATTTTCATAATTACTATTTTACTTTTCTTTAAAGTCATTTCTGGATCATCTATTTTGGAAATTTTTTCAAAACACGCTTTCTGAAATTTATGAAATACATTCCGGAATACATTTTACAAAATAAAAAAAAAAGATTTTTAAGAACAAGATTTTCAAAATAAAATTTTTGAAATGTATGAAATACATTTTGAAATAAGCTTTTTGGAACATATATAATATATTTAAGAATGCATCTTCTGGAATGAGTTTTCTGAACCAAGTTTTTCAAATTTTATTTCATATGTTTCAAAAAGAATTTTCCAAAATGAGAATTTTTTTTTTTTTACTCTTCTTCTAACTATAGCGTTCTTCTCTTCTTCTACAGTGGCGGTGCAGCAGCAACGACAGTGGTGATGGAATGCAACGAGGGAGGAGCAGAAGGGGCAACTCAGTTATTTCACCCAACTATGGAGGTGCAAGTTCAAAAGGGCGGGGCAGGAAGTATTTGGTAGATGGTCAATCAGGGCCGTTAGGATCATAAAGTAAAATGTATAAAGAGGAATTATATATAAACATGCTTCTAATTGGTTTATACTGTAAATATCTTTTTGTATATTAAAAGCTTGGATTGACCTTTTTTTCTCTTCACACCGCCAACCTCTTCAGTATTTTTTTAGACAAAAATACACTTCACTAGCGCATGAATTCTTAAATAGAATTTTATGTTCGAATTAGTGAAATGTATGTTGGTACATTGACGATCAACTTAAATATAATTTACTTTGGATCTGAATCTCGGTCTAACAAAATTGGGGAACCTCATTATTTGCAATTGCAACTCATAAGATTGGTACTGATACTAAATGAAAATATATGTGTTCATTATCACTAAACAAAGCTTTTGTTCTTGGAGTATCTCAGCATATGCATCCGCTATTCAACTAAATCCTTTCATAACCAAGTTTAGAAATTGGCAAACCATCAAAACACCATGTAGCAATTTTCCTTATGGATAATAAAAGTTGAGCCTTCTGCTTATTCATTCTAATATGAGGGGAACTTTCTTTTACTTATATCCGTTGATAAATCATGTCATTTTTGTATGATTCTACAAAAGTCACATTTCTCATGAAGGATAAACTAAAAGTTTCGACCTGTTAATAAATCTTGCCAGTTTCATAGTCAAATTAGAAAAGTTATCGGTAAAAGATTACTGTATGAAAACAGAACAGAATATGTAAATCTAAATTTCTCATGTTTTTTTCATGAAAAAGGACAATATTCATGCGCTAACTAGTGTTGATAATCCAAAATATGGACAGACAACCCGCCAAAATATGAAATTGAACAACCCAAAATACTAGTCGAATGTAGAAAATAGGGGCCACAACTAAACTTAAAATTAGACGAGATAGTAAAAAGATGGAAGGGTATAAAATAAATATCATTTATTCATTGATTAACTAACTGCAGAAGGTAACTACGATTGTTTACTGAAAAATACTACTAACAGAACTGTCATCATGAATACGCCAAATAGTTTCACCCAACAGGTTTGCTACAGTAAGGATAGTTAACTGCGGGAAATAGTTCTTCTCTGTAACGGGAATGGTGTTCGTAATTATCACCTCTTGAAATAAGCCACCGGACAACCTCTCAATTGCTGGAGGGCTGCGACCATCCAAATAAAACAAAACCACCATGATATGAATTCTAGTTCATGTACAATACTTGAACATGAATACCATAAGCAACACATATAATGATGAAGATACAGTAAAGCATGATACAGATGAATATATCTGTAAGCTTATTAATGTAAAGAGAGGTAAACGACGACCAATAAGCTGATTAGCAATATTTATTATTGAATAATTAGCAACTAGAGATTAATAGAAGAAAGAACGGAAGAAGTTTATAATTAAAGTATGCCTTCAGATTTGGCAGTAGACTCGAGACTCGACTTCCGTTGCTTCAATTATTAACTAGAGAGACAAACAGACAAAGCAAAGAATAAAAAGGTAGGGCAAACCGAAGGCAATACCTGAAAACAGCATGAGTGCAGCACGCATACACTTCCCTAGCTCCCTCTTCATGTAACAGCGCCGCACCCTTTGCAATGGTCCCTTCCGTCCAAAACAATTATAATCAGATACATACCAACATATATCAATGATGAAAATAGCAAAAAGAAACTAATGTAACGATCATTCTTGCCTACTCAACAAGGAAGAAACACCAAAAAATGCTCCTGAGGAAAATGCAAGCTAAGACTTTCTTAAACAGCAATCAGCCATCTTCCCAGGCAAATGGATGGATTAAAATATGACTGAATTTTTCCCCATCAATTACAGTTGTAGAATAATGTATTGAAGGTACTATTTAATCAATTTCTTGTCTCTATAACTAGATTCAGCTGTTCCTCAAAGAACATAAGCTAACGAAAATATTTAGGAACACCAATGCTAAAAAACATTTAGAATCTGCTCATAAAATGGTCACTAAGATAGATAATATGAATTCAATCTTAAAATGTAGCCAGTCCAGGAAAACACACTAGGCAAAATAGAAAAGCAGGATGGCAGAGCCATAAAATCCTCTTACAGAGAATTTATATCAATAAAAGATCTAGTACTTAAATATGTCTAAAATTTTAATTAAAAAATCTAGCTAAATTTTGTGTTTAGATAGATTCTTTAACCCGACAAGCAACAACCATGTGCAATAAAGAAGCACAGAAGAAAACGATATTTCTTTGCAAATTCCAAAATACGGCATGGAAATTGACATACCAGCAGTGTCGATCATATCATCTACCATTACTGCAACCTTTCCTCTGACATCACCAATCAGATTCATCACCTTCAGGGCAAACATAACCCAGATAAATATACCTTCGGATATCCATGTTATGAACTTTAAATTAGCCCTGAGGATAATTAGTATACTATAAAAATAGCTAAACTATGGGCACATTCAAAACTAACAATAAAAAACAAGAGTTCTGGCAAATACCAATACGATAGGCTACCGTTGCAGAGTAACATGTCACCCAAATATCCAACATTTCAACCAACCACAGAAGATAGACCTCCAGGTACAGTATCAGACGAAATTTAAATCACACTATGATAATGTGAAAGTAACCATTTAACATACTACACATCAAATAGGCATTATCAATGACCACATATGTCGACTAACCAAAGTGATGTACAGGACAAATTTATTTCTGGAAAGAAAGTAATTATTGATAACGAAATACCAAAGAAAACCCAATAATGTTTGTTTAAGAGTATACTCCCTTACATAAATGGAAATTAAGAAAAAATGCAGAACGTCAAGGATAATGCACATATTTTGTCACAGTAATTACCTCAGCAACATTGTGCCCATGGCGCCTTTTGTCTACAATAGCTAAAGGGGCATCAGATAATTTCTTTGCGAAAGCACGTGCTCTTGCAACACCACCAACATCAGGAGAAACAACCACCAAGTCACTTGAACTTATTGTCTTGCTGGCAAGATAATCAAGAATCACAGGCTAGTGGACATCATAAACAATAGTATTAGAAAACATGTTGCAAAAATGAAACTACAAACATTCAAAGCTTACTTACTTGACAATGGACGTGATCAACAGGAATATCAAAGTAACCCATGGACTGCCCTGAATGAAGGTCACAAGCAAGAACCCGGTCTGCCCCAGCTTTGGTAATAAGGTTTGCAACAAGTTTAGCTGCAATTGATTCACGCCCTTGAGTCTGTAAAAGAAAAAGAATTTAAAAATAAAAAATAAAAATCTTAGCTTTGAGTATAACATTGAGCATAAACGGGGAACCAAAAGTATAACTTTTGAAAAAAATAAAAATAACAAAGACAATAACGAATTAATTCCCCATTTAATAGAGCTGAAAACCCACTTAGGCTCCCAAAAGGTACCATGGAAAGTCCAGTCCAAGCCTCAAACAACAAACAAGATGCAAAGCTTCCAAGAAGCTGAATCTTGGTTGATTTCTTGCTTGTTTTGGATAGCTAATGGTTTGGTTAGCTCAAGGTTGAAGGGCCAAGGGAACCCAGGGAAGTTTAGAGGTTTCTTGGAAGGTTCAAGGTATAGATAAAAGAGAATGGGGAAATCAGCCAGAAACATAAAAAACAATCACAAAATTTCCAGAAAGAGAAAAAAAAGTACAGCAATGTAATAAACCAATGAGTCAGATAATCTTGTCTGCCACACTGAATCTCATGTAGACCCCTAGTATAAATTAAAAAACTAATGGTAGTAAAAGAAAATTAGCTACATGCAAAAAAAACTTGCCTTTCTATCAGCTCTAGCATATCCAAAGTATGGAATCACAGCAGTGATATTCTTGGCCGACGCTCTCCGACACGCATCAATCATTATTTTAAGCTCCATGAGATTCTCATTTGCTGGAGGGCAAGTTGGCTGTATAAGGTAAACATTGCAACCTCTAACACTCTCTTGTAACTGGACATAAATTTCCCCATCAGCAAAACGCTTGATGGAAATCTTTCCAAGTTCCAGACCCATGTAACGAGCGATTTCCTAATCAAACAAACACGTTTAGAGAACAACAAAACTCAACAAAAAACCAAATCAGCAGGAAAACAATTCACACGAACTATATTTTCTCACAAGCAACCAATACAACAGATAGCCACTAGACTCTGAATTCAACAAATAAGCTTTTTCAATGCCGTCATGTTTGTAACCACAAATTGACGCATACCACGGCGCTAGATGACACCATGGTACAACCTGGTATCATTTTTCAATTACATGCAGAATGTTTATTCAATCCAATTCACTAGCAGAATTCAATAAACTCAACCGAAAAACCAAATATTATCAGAAAAGTCTATAAAAGCTGTTGCGTCAGTCAACAGTCGTTGAATGATGAAAAAGTCCTTAAACGTGCATGTCATCGGTCAAATCAAATTAGTCCCAAAGTACCTGATTATTCAACGAATACACGTTAATTTTCATTCAGGAATTGCAAAATCTTCCAGAACGACTAAGACCACTCACTCAATGATAAAGAAAAATAGAAAATAACCTGAGAGAGTACAGGATTGGCGGTGCCAGAAAACAATTTCAACCGGTTACTGTTCCTGCTGATCGTTTTCTCTTCCCTCGCCGATTCCAAGAATTTCGGCAGCGTCCGCTCGTTGAGAACCGGAATGGTCGGTTTCCAGTTAGGGAGATTCGACGAATCCGACATGTCACATTTCTGCCATTGAAACAAGAAGAATAGCATAATCGTGAGCAAATAACAAATTAAAAAAATGATACAATGAAAATAAAGCGGATGATTATGTAATTACCACTCTGCAAGGCGCGAGGTTTCGAGTGCGGGAATTGTCGACGAAACCTAAGGTTCGAGGAGTTGGAGCATGGGAAGTGCCGGTGAAGAGAGAAGAGGAAGAAGACGAAAAGGCCATGGTGGAAGAAGAAGAAGAAGAAGGCTGAAAGAGTGAGGTTGCCATGAACGGAGGCACCAACAGGTTAGGGTTTGTAAAGTGTCTTCTTCTCTGCAAGAGAGAGAAGAGAGGGTTTGGATTGGAGCAGCGCGAAGCGAATTTCTAGCTCTGTTACCAGTGGTGGCGGGTCTTCGTATTTTCCACGAGATTCGGCTTTTTAAGTGTTTACGGCTGGGGGTCACCGCGCGCGACGTCGTTTTACCAGAATAAAATAATATTAATCTATCAGGGAAATAAATACTAGTAAATAAAAAATAAAAAAATACTACTGTACTCAGTTTCTGAATCTAATCCAGATTTAGGTTCAGGTACCAGTGATGTCTTTAAGAAAAAAAAATAAAATTGTTTAAAGGAGTCTTCTAAATAAAATTTAATAATATGAATATTAACCTTTTGATCCTTTTGAGACATTTTAAATTCACCTCAAAAGATTATTATAGGCATAAAAGATTTTTCTCTTGATATTTAATGAAATTGTATATTTATTATTAGATATTTAATGCAATTGTATATTTATTATTAGAATTCATATGAATAAGTTGAAATGATGTCCAACTTTTTCATGCATTTGATGGTGTGGATGAAATTTTATGAAATCTTAAATGATTAAAATTTAATAATTCTTTTAATGTTGTTTAAAAAATATTTTTAATTGGATAATATTAAAACAATAGTTATAGTGACAACTAAGAATATAAGGTCATATCATCCAATCTCTCTCTTGACTTAGAAAAGTTTTAATTGAAAAAAAATATATTCTGACTTAAAAAAAAAATCATTGAAGAAAAAGAAATGGAAAGAATACGAAGAGGAATTTGTCTTTTGGAGGCATGGTTTGGTGGAGTTTGTATAATGCCAAAGGAGGGTGTTGTGTTGCGTTTGGATTGGGACATAGGAAGGTTTGTGTTGGTCAAATCTTAGGGATTGAAGAAAAGCTAAAACGTGTATGTTTGCACTCGTTTGCACCAGTGCATGCCATTTTCGTGTTAAATCCATATCTCTCCTTGGTGCATCCATTTAATATGCTCTTTTTTTTTTTCGTGGCATGTTTATATGAATCGGAACAAATATTAAAAATATTATTTTGCTTTATCTAATCAGAAAGAAAATAAAAATTTTCTTTTAATCTCTCTTAAAGGGCCTTCTGAAGGAAAAAGTAAATTCATACCTGAAATCATGATTTTGAAGAATATGATTCCTACAAATTTACTATTTTTAAGTTACTGAGAAATATTCTTAAAAATATTGACACGAGTTTTTTAGAAATCAAAACATAATTATTATCACTTTAAATTGTTTGATAAAACATGTGGTATATTCTTTTAAGTAAAATTTTTATATTTATTAGTAAAGTAGTGTGTCCCATCTTCCAAGTAAGAATGTTTGTATGAAAATTTAGCTCAAAATTGTTCATGGAAATATTTCTTCACAGTAATTAGTATCTTTAAATAAGTAAATCAGACATGAAAAATATATTTGGGAATTTTTGAGAAACTAAAAATTTCAGATCTTCCTAACACCACATAATTTAAATTAGAATCTATTCACACTTTTTTTTCATTGTTTGAAACACATCATTAGTATCGTTCCACTACTGAGACGATAGCGAAATTTTGTTCCATTTTCCTGTCGCGTCCAAAATAACGTGTATGATGGGAAAATATTACTTAAAGAAATAATTTAACTAAAAGTCATTCAAAATTTATGAAATTTAAAAGATGTGTGTCTTTTGTCAAAGTTAACCTCCCCTCTTTCACAATTTTATTTCTATCTATCAGTGTAGCTCTAATATAATTATATAAAATTAAATTACTATAAAATAAATAAATGTTATGGTCGTTAAAACAAATAAATAGTTAACACAAACAGTATTATTTAATACTATATTTGTTAAATATAATATATTGATTCTTTTAATTAAATATAATGTATAGACATCGGTGAATTTATTATTGAAAAAATCTATTTAAGATGATATCCGCTTCATAACCTTGATTTTTTTATTTTATTTTTTTATTTTGGAAAAAGAATACTAAATCTTCTCAACTTTATCCTCGAATTTTAACATTTTTCAGATACACTCAACTTAGTTTTATTCTAATCTATCTTTAATTTTTTATAATTTTCTATAACGAAACACAGATAAATTATTTAAGAGATATTGCACTTAATTTTTATAGTTCTTCTTCTAAGAAAATAACATTCACCTCTCATATGTTAAAAAATTAAATAAAAATACCTAGAAATATTGCATTAAATAAAACTCAACTGGGAAACTATCGACGTTTAAAATATATTTTTAAAATATAAAAATTTAAATATTTTTTATAAACAAAAACTTAAATAATTTAATTATTATACATTAAAAATATCACATGACTAAATTATAAACTATATTATAAAATATATATTTTTTTAGAAAATATTCTTTCATGTAAAAATGTCTATAAATACATTATTAAATATGTTAACTTATTTTGTTTAAATATGATTTTAATACTCTTATGGTATCATATACTAATTACATACTATATTTTCTGGTAGTTATTTTTCTCTTCGAGTAACTCTCCTTTTTCTCTAAATTTTTCTCTAAATTTTTCATGACATATTTCATCTATTCATCTATCTTAAAATTTGATCCTACGTCACAAGAGTTGAGGAATCAAGAAATATATCTATTCAATCCAATTTTCAAATAGAGTAAATTCCTATTTATTTTAAAGTTCTATTCTTTTATGTTTTTTCTTAGATTTTGTTCATCAATTTTGGAGGGATCATTTAAGAAAAGTGATAATCTTAACTTATTATATTATATAATGTTTGGATAACTTGCTCTAAGTCCTTCGATCTTAGACTTATATCATTGTTTGGCTTGAAGTTGTCTTGAGATTGAGCCTTTCAAACAAGGGAAGCTAGTTTTAAGTTTTCCAATAGTACATAGGTTAGAAGATCTAAATATGAGAGGACGTGGTCCCAAGTTTTAATTTCTCTTGCAATGTGTGATGGAACTATTGAATACACGTTTTATAAATATGTAGAAATATTGGTTTTAATAGTTTAATAGTTAAATGTTGCTTTGAGAAGATTTTTGAATGTTGTGAATTATGAATTGAATGGTACATGCCATTGTGTATGATTGAAATGAAAATTACAAGTACTTGTCTAAATGATGATAAATTCATATACAATCATTTTAATTTATTATGAATCTATTTCTATTTCCTTTTATTTATACATTTTTTTTATGTTATGATGACTTTACTATGTATATAAGCAAAAACATATGTACATGAGCACCTTAAGAGTCTTTAGTTTAGTTTAGGTATGTATTTAGTTGTATATAGGTTAGATGAATGTTAATACTTATATGTAGATAAGAGTAAGAGTACAAATGTTATGAATGTTTTTATCAGGGTTATATACTATTGAAATGTTATGAATGATAATAGTAGATGAATGTTTTTATCAGGGTTATATACTCTTGAAATATTGTAAAGGTGTCATTTGAAGGCGCCATAAACCTAACGTTGGACGCATTTTACTTGAGTTGCTCTTAGGCCTAATGGCGTCCGACCCAAATTCAGTGGCGTTGGATGCAATTTCAAGCAATGACTCTTAGGTTTTGTGGCCCCAAACTCAATTCTCATGGTGTCGAACACAATACCCTCGAATGTAGTTGGGTTAGACACGAGTTCATAACATTCATAGTCAATGTAATTTTTGTTTTACATCATTCCTTCTTTTTATTTCTTCATAATTTTACTTATACTCTTTTGATCCCAATGTCTTTTATTCAAATAACTATAAAATGTCTTATTTTTTAGGATATTTCAAAATAGATCTAAAATGATTGTTATTACAAAGAATCAATTTTAAACAATAAATATTTGATTATGTAAGACAAATTTAAAATGCCTGTTTTTTACATATAATCAAAATGAACAGTAATCAATTATCTTAATTTAAAATGTTTTTTTACATGAATAACATAATAATCAATTATATTTAATTATAATCAAATATCAACTAGTAACCATAAAATGTTTTCAAATTATTTAAATTGATAATCATTTCATAGTAGTTGTATAAGAATGTTTTAATTGAATAATTCAAAAAGATAGTTGAAAAAATAATTAAGGTTGTTTAGACTAGATTAGATGTAAATTATTGTGAAATCAAACTAATATAAAAAATATGTGCATTTATTTATTTATTATTTTAACCATATTATTTTCATTTTTGTCTTTTTATTGTAAAAATTATCATTGTTTATCTCTCCTTTCTTCATCAAAGTTTTTGAAAAAAAAATATTTTATTCAACTTATCATTTACTCATTCATTCTTAATTGTATTTTAAGTCGTATTTTCTTTTACAATTAAGGAGTACAAAGGTTACTTTAACAATAACATAAAAAAATGTAAATGTTTATTTAAAAATTAGGTTTTGATGAATTTTTTTTTTCATCAAGGACTTATTTTTGTTTGGCAGTCGCTTCCTGCATAATATATATTGCTTCTTGCACTTAACAAATTTTTAATTTGCCAACAATCTCTTCATTAATTTTATTTTAGAATTTATTTATTAAATAATTTTTTTCTCTCTCGAGTCAGGTTCACATATAAGTCCAATCAAGTAAAAAACTGTTAACTTACTCATAAATATTAACAAACTTTATTGATAAATAATAAAAAAAACTATAAATATTAAGAAAATCTATAAAAAACATCTATATATTTTTTTAAGCAACATTGAATCAGTTATCATCAAACTAAATATTTGAAAATAATGTGTTAAACTGAATTTTTTAAATTATAAATATCTTAACTACATCCAACATTATTTTTATTATTATTAAAAAATATATAAAAGAGATGTTTCTATAAATATGAGAAAAAGAAAAATTATTTAATATATAAAATAACAAGGATATTATTAATATTTTGAAAATTTTTTAACCGCAGCATTTTGTATGGAACCAACTACCTTTTTGTTTACCCAATTTAACAACTTTGAAAGATATGAGTGCAATTTTTCTTATAATTAAATTATTCAAATTTTAGATTATAATATATTATTTGGTTTTTATATTTTAAAATTTTAATCTTTTTTATTTTGTTGGTTAATATATTATTTTAAAATGAAATCATACATACGGATATCACTTCATTAAAATATTAGGAACATGGATGTTATTTTTTTTTAAATTGTGAATGTTTATATAAAAACTTGTGATGATCATTTTAATAAAAATAATAAATATAAAACCAAATCAAATTGGTCGGTCTAACTTGACGAGTAGATTTAAGATGAACTTGAGTATATTTAAGATAAACTTAATTTAATCCGGCGGGATCAATAGAAAATAGTCAATCCAAACTTGATTTTAATATATATATATATATATATATATATATATATATATATATAACTTTTGATCTTTTTATACCGTTGCGTAGTTATTAAGAATTTTATTTTGTTTTATCACAATGATTTTTTTTCCATTTAAATTATAGAATAATATTTTTCGAATTTACTTTTCTTCTATTGGATTGGTATTTATTATTATAAAATTTTAAAATTTGAACCAAATATGTACACTACGTTAGACATATATTATATATTTTTTATTTTCAATATAAATCGAGTTAATCAATAACCTAATAGTTTGACAATTGACTAGTATTTTGATGGAATCAACGATCGAGTTGATTTTTACAAAACTCTAAAAAATGTAAGAAAGTAACATGTATTTTAAAATTATATATGATGTTAACGTTATTTAGTATTTTCTTAACTATTTAAATTGAATGTAAAAAATATTTTTTTATTATTATTTTGTTACAATTCATTTTGACCTAGACTATTAATATACAATCTAAACATACATTTAGAAGAATGAAAAAGTATTTATTTAATTCTTTAATAAATTCTAATAGGCTTAATAAATAATCTACCAATTTTAATATAAGAAACTAACTAAAAATAGTAAATTTAAATATTAATTAAAGTGAAATTGAAATTAAGGTATTTATATGTAAAAGTGGACAAACTTTAAAGATCAATAAACTGGCCAGATTAGAATACAAGTATTTATTTATGAAGAAAATAACGAGAATCAGGATAAAAATAGAATTACATTGAATAAATAAAATAATATAATTTTATTTGTTATTAATAATTTTATTTATCATTTTAATTATTTCATCATAATAATAAATATAGACAAAGTACAGATAATTAATTATGAACTATCTCCATTTTCAAACAAATATTTTTAATATATTTATAACGTATAGTTGATTGATTATGTTGCAATTATTCATATTTTTTATTTTTCTAAATTTTTTATGAAAAGTTAAAACGTTTTATTTCTTACATTTTCCACGCATTTCAGTTAAAAATGAACCACCATTTCTTTGTTTTCTTTGAAAATGGCAATGAATAAATGCTTGGGATTTATATTTTTTGACAGGTTCAGATGTGCTGACACAACTCTATGCTTGAAACTCTTAAGTCTTGTAACTCATTCCATTGATTAAGTCTCTGCATGCCATCCACGTTGCAGATTCTGTCACTCATTTGAGAATTTATACTTCTAATAAAGTGGGGGTAGGGATGCAAAGGAAATGGAATAGATTTAAAAGTGAAATTCTTATGGTATGAGCAAAAGAGAAAAAAGAGTAAAAGAAAAAAAAATAATATATATATATATATATATATATATATATATATATATATATATATGAAAATTCGTTGCCGGTTTCAATGATGTAAAAATAAATATTAATTGGATACCATAGTAAATTATAAAATCATCTTTAGTTTAATTTGAATAAAAATAAGTGTCAATTAAAATTGAAAAATAAGTAATTATAAAATAATTATTTTATAAAATTAGAAAAAATGTTTACATTTTCTTTTCTGTTAGTAGAATTTATAAAAGTTACATTAGTTAACGAATAATTAATTTTTTATCTTAATTTTATGCTTTTTACATAACTCTGATTTATTTTGTTAATGTTTATTTTAAAGAATCAAAATTAAACTTAATTTTATTTCAATTTAAATAAAAAATTAGGGCGATTAAAAATTTTAAGATCAAATTAAATTAGCAGCAAATAAAAATATTAATTATAAATGTATGTGTCCTTTTTATTGTATTTAAGTTTTATATTAATTTTATGACATTAGGCATAATCAACGAATGTAAGGACCATTTCATTCTTCCATTAAATCTCTCTTCATTTCATTTAATTTTTTTCGCTCTGCCTTTTATCTATTTTCGTTCTTCTAAACCTTATTTTTTTTATGGTCTTATCGTGTTACAAAATTAATTAAAGATTATTTTCAATCGGTCAAAATTTTAAATGGAGTTTATAAATTTTTAATAATTTTGTTGTTCGAGTTATAAGTAATTTTGGAGTAAATATTTACAGTCAAGGGATTTATGTTTTTATATAACTTTATGAAATGAAAGTTACTAGGTTTTAATATCTTAAATTTTATGCAAAGATTATTTTTTTATTTAGATGTTTGAAATTAAGTAAGAATGTTATTTGAGTTTTTGTTAAATAAAGGACTATTTTAGAATATTTTAAATTTGATACTTTTATTAAGAAATTGATAATAGTGATTAAATTAAGCATGTTAAGGTATAAAGTTTTTCAAAGTAAATTTTTAATATTGTTTAAATGAATATAATAAGTTTCTATAATCTTTCATAGTTTGAGTTTGACGTAAATGTAAATATATAAATTTAAATATCAATATTAAATTCAAAAGAGTAAGGGATGATATCTAAACAAATTATGATTATATTAATTATTATTATTGTTTGAAATTTGTATTTGTTAAAATTGATTTTTGGGTAAAATTTTTAAAACAAATTTAATTTTGCAGCATTGATGTTTTCACTAAGTAAAAATAAAGAGAAAAAACAATTTTCTAAAGCACTTTTCCTCCTATTAGAATCTTAATTGCAAATATATTTTTTCTGGTATTTATTTCAAATGATTATTATATTTGAGAAAATACAAACATCAATTTCATTAAATAAAATAGCTTTGGAAGTATATTTTTAATTATTTTTACTTATGTTTAATAATATTTTTATTTATTTTTTATTTTCTTTTTTACATGAGAATCTTACATTATGTTTTGTTGTATTTTTTATTTTTTAAAGCAGATTATTTAATTAATATTTAAAATAACAAGAGAGCAAATACAATAATAATAAGTATGAATACATCCATTATTATACGAGAATATAAATGAATAGAGATTGTAATAAAGCATATTACCATTTTATATATAATTAATGAAATAAATAATTCTTTTAAAGGCATGTAATCAATAATTTAATATTAAATAGGAAAATATAAACAAATTAAAGAAGTTGAAACATAATTAATAAAATAAGTAACAACATTGGTTACATCGAATTAATTATACGTTATTCTGACAAGACTGGTGTTAAAAAGTTGAAAAATCTTAAAGGTGGGAAATGACATACAATATAAAGATTAAATTAGAATACTAGTATATAATAAAGTGTGTCTGTGTGTTTTTTGCACTAAATAAGGAAGTGCTTAATAAACCGTTTTAATAAAACGAAATTTTTTATAAATCTCGTTTTTAAACATTGTCCACCAAGAAAAAGTTAACATTGCATGTTTTTATCCTAAACGAAAAGTACCTATATAGCTGTACTGAGAAAATATTACTTAGAATAGATTGTAAAATAATTAAATATTCATTTTAAATTTATTTTTCACATATACTTTAGATAGAATTTAAACAAATTTGGGCAATATAGTCATGCTCATAATATATATTTAATAATCGTCAAATTAACTATAACTTAGGTCACTCTTTGGTTGATACATGTGGGTACCATATTAAAAATGCAACTTACTCAAATATTATTATTTATCATATGCGAGTGGGTAATTGACACCAAAATTTTCATAGATATCCACGACATTTTTAACTTAGTGTAATTTTATAATGTAATAATTGTTATGGCCGAATATGATACTCAAGCACGACAAATTTTAACAATAACATATTAAAATGTAGGTGTCGTCGTGTAACTTCAAATATGTTTTCTTTCATAAAATTATTACTTTTATTTATAAAAAATGACATATAGAGTATATGATATTCAATTAAATGACTTTATAAGTATCCAAGAAAAATAAAAATAAAAATAAAAGGAAAAATGGCTTTTGAAATGTTCTAAGTAACATTATCACTGTCATCTGCGTGCATGTGATGTGATATTAGCGAAATCAATCGCATAATGTAGTTTCACTCAATCAAAATAGCTTTATAATTAAACTTCTCTATATAATTATCACACAATATTTTTTTTCTAACTCTTTAAAAGGTTCTTATTTATCTATTTATGGATCATAATAAAATATTTAATCCTTTAAAAACAATTTGTTGTATTATCACTGCAATAAAAATCCATTTTAACTGGAATTATTTTTAGCTTTTCCGACGATTTTAATTCCCACTAAATATTTCACTAAATAGAGTTATTGCATATATACAATTTTTTTTCTTTATGACACATAATAAAATATTTTAACTTTTTTAAAAATTATTATATTTTACAGTAGGTTTATTATTTATGAGTCATAAAAAAATAAATATTTTTAACTGTTTTGGTATCTTTTAATTTCATTTTTATAACTTATTCCAGACCCATCTAAATTATATTTTAAATTTATAATGGACAATTTAAGCTGTGATATAAATTTATTTTTAACTATTAGACAAATTATTTTTGAATAAACATATTTTTACTAATAATATAAAATATTTTTTATACTTTTCAAAACCACCAACTCAATTTTTTTTTTGTTTTATGTTAATTATTGTAATATTTATACCAATAATAATTTCTAATTTAGTAACCATAAAAATTCTTTAAATTGACAATGCATAGAAATAAACTATCTTTTTAAAACAAATTGTTGAATTTTAATTTAGAAATAAAATTGAAATATGACTAATTATAGTAATTTAATTATATCAAATACCTAAATACCTAAAAAAGATAGAAGAACAGTATAATTAACGATATTTAGAATTTTTTTTAGCTAATTACCAGTGTTATATTAAAAAGTAATATATATATATATATATATATATATATATATTATATCATAATATTTACATCATAATTGAATTATTTTTAATTAAAAGTACAGAATGATTGATTATATTTTAACAAAATATAATTTGTCACACTTAACACAATTTTAAATACTCGTAATAAGAATCTTTTAATAAAAAAATAATATTTCATTTATCATAACCACCATTATTAAAAATAAACATCGTTCTTTTTATGTCTGAGTAATTCTTTACATATGGTATTAAAAACTTTTGTAAAAAATCTCATTTAATGTATGAATAATTCCTTATATGTGATACAGAAAGCTTTCATATCGAACCTCATTCAATTCAACAGTGCAAAATAATAAAACAATGATTCCATGTGATGACAACTTTATTCTATAGCGACGATTTTTAAGAATAATTTTTGTAAGGGCATACTATGACAAATTTTTTTGAATAACCTTAGTTGTAGAGGAAATACAATGATGATTCAAAGGGGATTGTCATCCTAGGCCCAATTATATGTAGGATAAGGTGTGACTTTTTTGTCGTATCATTGTTCATCTTTTTGCATATTGCGTTCTTCTTCTTCTATGTCGCGCTCTTCTTCTTCGTTGTTTTTCACCACTGCTTTCTTTGTGACGGTCCTCTTTATGTCGCTAGTAATTGTCACTGTTGGTTGGTACTCTCACAATTTTCCATTTACAAGATGCATACTTTTTATATATAACAAAAATACTATATAAGTCAACTAATTACAAAGCAAGTTTCAAATTAAAAGCCTAGTATTCTTCAAATGTTCTTGCACCTGAATATAGTTTCACATTTCTCTAATATGTAGTAGTTTAATATGAATAGTTCACCATTTTATTCTCATGTTTCCTAAAATTTGTCTAATTCAATTTAATGTATATCTCATACATGAGCAGATTATTTTATACATGTTCATTATTAATTTATCACCTCAATTATTAAAGTAAATGTGTTGTTGTTTTTTTTTTTTTCAATTTTTGTACTTTGTGTGTGTTAGAAAGTTCTTGGTAGAAACTATAACTAGCTATTTCTCAATTATCATGAAAAAACAGTGTCAAACATGCTGAATTATTCTTAAAATACCATTAAGTTGTTACGTAGGACATTAACAACGATTTTCTTTGGCAACCAAGTTTTATTAATGTTATTTTCAACCAAAATAGATTCCCATATAAGCTGATGATAAATTTGCATGTAAACATGATAATTTATTTCAACAAACCTGTACTATTATCTTTATTTTGTCATTATGATCATATTTCATCCAATTGAATTTACTAACATTTCTACATTAATTTAATTATTTTTAAAACATAACAAAGAACCTATATAATGACTAAGTTTATTCTTAAGCTTTTAGTGGTTATCAAGTTTTACATTATTTTGCTAATATATTTTTCTTTCAATGTTACACTTATGTCAAGATTGAGAAAATACATTCTAAGTTTAAAACAATTATCGTTGCATACTAGTTTTATAAATTTAAAAGTATTAATTTTATTTATATTTAAGATTTATATAGGTTATTGAACTAGTATGAGGTTATTTTCTTTTTTAATGATTAGACTAGATTGAACTAATGATATTTCTAATTTTATTGTTATCAATAATTGAAAACTTTAAATTTTAAAGGAGTCATGATATGTTGACATCGGCATGTGTCAACACAACTACTGACAATCACACATGATAGTGACGTAAATAAAAAAATAATGACATGGTAGTGACTGGTTCCAGCGCGATATGAAAGAATTGAAATGAAAATTAGGATTGGAACTTGTTCATTACATCATAGGCGTTACAGCTTCTTCAGTCATAAGAGACACCGATGTCCCTTCCTTCTTTAATCATATAGCAACAAGTGTCTCTTCCTTCTTCAATCACATAGGAAGAACTACACCTTCCTTCTTCAACAGGCAAAGCAACTCGCCATTAACAATCCCAATCATTTAACACTTTCACCCACAAATTATTCAATTCCATCAAAAATCGTAAAACCCTAAGATGCAATACCATTCAAAAACCTTAAAATCCAAACAAAAAATCATAACAAAAGCAAATCAATATAATCAAAAGCTAATGGAACAGTATATACATAATTGTATTTTGTCGACATTTTCCCTCACTTCTTCTTTCCTCAAAATGTCTGAGGTGGTCCACCTAGTCATTGTCTCTTTCTTCTCTACACAAACGTTTTCCACCAGCTACGCGCATAACTCTACCTTTGCAAGAAGTGGTAGAGCTGCAACTCTCACATGCTTTGACACACACCCGCAAAGTCAACTTTTACACATTCAAATATTTTAAGTCTATGAGCAAAAAATGTCCTTATCCATGTCAACTCTAAATATCATTTAGCAATCGAGATAGGGTTGTATTCTACCATAAAATCTTCTATTCTAAAAATACTATATACTAATGAACATCAATTAAATTAAAGTTGAGTCATAACCATGATCAAATTAATCATATTCCAATTAAATTCAAGATGAAAGAAAGTATTTTTAATCCAAAATCAAGTCTATTATATTCCAATTATGTTCAATATAAAAGAAAGTATAAAAGAAAAAAACATAAACACGAGAGAAAAAATATCATAACAAATTTCAAATTTTAATATTTTAGGTGAATTATGTCTGAAATTTAAAGTAGTCAAATTTTTGTTATAAATTTACGGAATTTCATATTTTAATTTTATTTTCTCTATAAAAATAATTATTTTTTAAATTTCTTTTATTCAAACACACTGTTACTATTTATGGAAAAGCACCGCAAACAACATTTTCAAAATTATAAAAAAATAATAATTTAAATAAAAGGAAAATTAATCCAAATTTGAGAAAAATATATTTAATCAAAATAATAATTTTAATAATAAGAAAAATATTTTCTTATAACAATTATAACAAGAAAGAATAGAAGACACCTAATGAAAAAAAAGAAGATAATAAGTGTATTTTAAGTATTTTTAATTTTTTTAGAGGGTCCTATTTTTCCCTTTGATTCCCACGAAGTCTCTGTTTGACTTTTTTTTTTTGTTATTTTATTTTATCGAAAAAATATTTAATAGGAACTGAAAACAAAAATATAGGTGTAATAAAAGATTATCTAATAGAGAATAGTATAGAATAAGTAACAAAAACAAAAATAATAAGAAACGAAATTTTACGTAAACTAAAAACAACACAATGAAACCTCCTTCTCAGAAATGGGGCTACATTCGAATCATGACTGGTACAATCCTCGGAGGCATCCTCGGATTCTACGTTATGCACCGTCTTGAATCTAACTACAAGGAGAGAATGAATGAGAGGCTCAGAGATTACGAGGCTGAATTGAGGAGGAAGAAGGACGAGAGATTGAACGAGTTTGAGGAATCCTCCAAGTTTTGAAAAATTATGGTTTTTTTAATTTTTGATGCTCTCTTTTTCTTTCTACGTTTGATTTATGAGAAAAATTGGAAGACTTTTCTAGGTTAAATATGTACCCACCATCTATCACGCTCAATTTTTCAAAAAAACTTGGCTAATAACATGAAAGCTGAATGAAGTAGTAACACTGCACATTTCGGTTTATTACTATTTTAATTTCGCAATATTTTGATTCCGTACTAACTGTGCCTCCAAACAAATTTGTAACTTGGGGGTCAAAACAACTTTCAAATCTGTACTTGAAACAGAATACAGATGGAGGTTTTATTCCACACTCACTGTGTCAGGGTATAGGAGTATTATTCAGAGATGATATTGATAGATGGTAAATCTCTGCTGATAGCTGAATTTCAGCCCTTAAAACACGGTCTTTGTATGGGATAGGATCTTGGTTATAAAAAGATAATTCTGAGAGCGGCTTTATGTGAATGATTAATGTTTTTTATAACTGGAATATTGGTGATGTGAAGGTACATGCCAATATAACTTTAATTTTGGAGACAAAGGAGCTGTTGAAGTTGACATTGGCAAATATTGCTGGAATTTATCCTAGAGAAGCAAATGTGGCTACTGATTTACTGGCAAAATGGGCATCCCGAAGCTGAATTAAGCCCAAACCCTGGCTTAAACCACCAGATGATCTTTGCTCTGCTCTAGGACACAGTCTTGGGTTAGCTTCTGTTAGTTGTCTTTTACTTCCTTGTGTACCAAAAAGAATGTGTGCCTCCTTAACTTTCATATATCAATGCCTCTTTTCACCGCAACAAATCTTCCTATATGACGTTCCATTTCTACTTGGGGTATCATGGCTCTTAGGATACTGGTTATGCCTGTGAAGATTGGTTTATTAAAATCTTGACAAGTTCCTAATTTGTCTAATTGTACCAGACTGTCCAGTGGAAGATGTATATCTTATAGTATTAGTGAATAGTTTTAGTAAAATGTCTAGTCTTTTAGCATCTATTGAGATTAGTACTGTTTGGAGAAGTCGTCTAAGTGATGTTCCGACTCATGTGTCTTCTTATAGGAATTTGTATCGTCAACTACTAATGAGATTTGTTGTCCAACCGTAATAACAAAAACTGTGAAAACTGAGTAAAAGTTCATTGAGAGAGAAACTTTGAGTTCTAATCTTTGTTCATAGTGGATTCTATTGTGAACGTAGACCGAAATTTGTTAACACTTCAATTGAACCACGTTATTTTTGTATGTGATTCTTTTTTGTTTTTCCTTGTTAATCTTATGCCTATTACGTTTGTGGATTCTTTGTTATCGAATTGTCGTTTCTGTGGTAGATGCTTTTGCAAATTCGATTTGAGCTATTCCACAACAAATTGGTGCGGTGAATGTGGATTTTAGGTTGGTAAGCTGTAAATGGATTTTCAAACGTAAAAATGGTAATTCGGGAACTTATTAACGATAATTCAAGGTGAGATTGAGACTGGTGGCCAGAGGTTTTACTCAGAGAGGAGTTGATTATAGTAATGTTTTCTCTCTTGTAGTAAAGCACAAATCCATATGGATGTTGTTAGTCATGATTGTTGAGCTTAACCTTGAGTTGAAACAGATAGACATTAAACCTACATCTCTGTATGGAGACTTAAAAGAGACCATCTCTGTGAAGCAACTAAAAGGATTTGAGGTAAAAGACAATAAGGATTATGTTAATGAACTAAAGAGATCCTTGTATGGTCCGAAACAATTCTCGAAGTAATGGAAGAAGTAGTTTGACGAGTTATTGCAAGTATTGTCTTTGACTGGAGCAAATATGATACTTGCATCCACTTCAAGTTTGTCGCAAAAGATCGCTTCATAGTATTGTTGTTGTAGGTTGATGACATACTGATAGCAAGCATTAGTAAGCCTAAGAATGAGAAGATTAAGGTTGAGTTGAATAGTGAATTTAATTTGAAGGATCGTGGAGTTGTTATGAAGATTTTGGGAATTAAGATCATTAGACAACGTGATTTGAAGCATATCTTAGAAAAATCCTTGACAAGTTTGGGATGACAAACTTAAAACCTGTTTTCACATCTCTTGCTTTTCACTATAAGCTAAGTGATAAACAATTTCCTAAGACGATGGAGAAATAAATTTACATGCATGATATTCTATATGCAAACATTGTTGGTTTTGTGATGTATGTGGTGGTTTGTGCTCGTCCTGACATAGCTTATGTTGTGAATGTTTTTAGCAAGTTCATTTGAAATCCTAGGTGAACTCATTGACAAACTCGTAAGTGGATTCTTGATTATCTGAAGGGATCGCTTTTGAGAGTTTTAGTTTATGTTGAAGTTTTATGATATGCCAGAGGTACTCCCATAAAAGGTTATGTTAACTCGAACTATGTTGGGTGCCTGAACACCAAAAAATCTCTCATAGGTTATGTATGTGCTTACTTCATATGATACAAAAGGTATGACTTTGTCAACTGCTGAGTAGGGTACATTGCCATGACAAAAGCAGTGAAGGAAGGCTTATGGTTGTAGGGTCTAGCCAAAGAACTGAAGGTGCAAGAATAGGCTGTCTCTGTCTATTCTGATAACAACAACAACGCTACATAGTTATTCAATAATCAAGTCTACCATAGAAAACTGAAACATTATATAAACCTGCTTTTCGTGATAGGAGATTACTTGAGGATATGTGAAAGTGATGGAGGTTTTAACAAATCATAATCTTTCTAATATGATTATGGAGGCTTTACAAGACAACAAGTTCTTTCGTTGCTTGGATTTGATAGTTGATTGGTGATTAAGCTTGTAAAGGACTTAGTGACAAATAGTGATTCTCGCTAGAAGATTTGTGTTGAACCAAAGTGGAGATTTGTGAAGATTGATTTAGTAAAACCTCGACAAGATTCTTGGACTGTCTAATTGCATTAGACCATCTAGTAGAAGATGGGTATCTTTTAGTATTAGTGTGGATAGTATCATTACAACGTCTAGTCTCTTAGTGTCTACTAAAATTAGTACCGTACTTTTTGGAGAAGTCGTCTAAGTGATATTCCAGTTCAGTTGGAAGATGCACTATTTATGTGTTTTCTCCATTAGTTTAGACATGTTTGACGGTAGTTAGTTATGGTTGTTATGTTGTGTATACAAGAACTTGTATAGTCAACTATTGTTAATTTAGAGTTGTTGCTCAACTGTAATGACAAAAACCGTAAAAGTTGAGCCAGAGTTCACCGAGAAAACTATGAGTTGTAGTCTATGTCCATTGTGAATTCTGTCATGGACGTAGGTCGAAGTTTGTTAGCACTTCAATTACACTATGTTATTTTTCGTGTGATTTTTTCTTGTTTCTGTTTATCTTCTATCTGTTTTATTTGCTGATTCTTTGTTATAGAATTGTCATTTGTGTAGTAGACACTTTTGCAGTGAATTTGATTTAAGCTATTCCACAATACTGTTTGTAAGTTGCCTGCAATATAAGCTGCCGGTTGGTTCAGATTAGTTGAAGTAGTGATGCACAGGACTCTTGTTTGAGCGTGAGTCGCGAGACAATGGTAAAGTTGTGTCTTCATGACCAGTTGGTTATGCGTTTGAATCTAGAAACAATATCTTTACATGTTAAAGTGAAGATGGCATCAATGACTCTCTCCTATAACTTTGCAAAGCAAGGAGCCCTGCACTGGGAAGTTAGTTTTACACCAAACTTTTTTTTTTTTTTTTTTTTTTTTTTTAATGTTTGTTTGTGTTTTTTTTTTTTTTTTTGGCCACTCATTTTTATTTGAATGTTTTAAAAATCGCTTAGTTTTTTTTTTATTGG
>Ga0099825_1001212_pt1 | contig 32210 bp, 17 predicted proteins | sample SiratroredBW_FD_76838 | JGI IMG/M metagenome (GOLD analysis project Ga0099825, IMG submission 76838) | Root nodule microbial communities of legume samples collected from California, USA - Siratro red BW | ecosystem: Host-associated > Plants > Roots > Nodule | place: USA: California | collected...
AAGGAGGGGCAGAAAAGGGTAAAAAAAAAAAAAGACAATTTCAGTTACCGATTTGAAATGAACAAATCTGTATGAAAGAAGTTCCACACAATAGGAGAGAGACTTCATAACCTTCCCCACGCTTTCTAGCTTCTCATCATGGCATCTGCTTCTAGATGTGCCAGGCAGTTCCAAACACATACTTCATCAAATTTATATTTAAACAAATCTACCTCACAACATCAGTTGCTAAAACCAGTATCAAATGCTATGATACTTTTGGTGGCTTTATAATTCCCTTTTACTTGTCACTGTATTTTTTTAAAATGTGAGGATTAAGCTGCAGGGCTCATTTCATTTTCTAAAAAGTCACTTAAACAGAACAAAATGTTGAATTTTTTAATTTATTGAAATTGCTTGGTCAGAAATGCCTTAAGATTTCAGTCTTGTGGCCATGCTTCTCTTAATCTTGTGAGCAAGTAAAGAAACCAAAGAAAAAAATCAGGAACTGTAGTTCCTTATTATCATCATTAGAAATGAAAAACATTCAACTATTAAACTATAACTATTTTCCTCTTTGGTTCATGTAACCCTATGAAATGGATGCCTATTACTTTCAACTTGAAGTACATTTCATTTCGTTACAGATAATCCAGAATTTAGAGACAGTAAAGAAGCTCAGAGGTGAGAATCAACTATACAATATGATTTGCATGTGCAACTTCACGAGGCCGATTGCATTTCCCTCTTCATTAATTCCTGCAACATCAAAACAAACAATTACAACCTTAACAATAACATTAATCTTAGAGCTCAAGGTGGTAATTTTGTCAATTAGTGTTACCTGTTGGGTGGCCATAACTAACAGGCGCTCTTTCTCCTTCTTCTTGCGTTTGCATTCTTCACACCAGCTGGAAAAATCTCTCCGATATTTCTTCAACTCTCTAAAAGCCGAACTGCATGACAACATGAAGGTTGATGCATATGTAATTCACCAGAACTAAGCTTACAATTTGCAATCTAAAATCACAAGGGTAAGTGTGTGAAAAATTTTCTGCCTCAAGCAAGGGGTATGCTGTGTTAATTTTCTTCTACACCAGAGAATTAAATGATGCAAATACCTTCTACACCAGAGAATTAAGTTTATCCGATTCCCAGATGTTGTAGGTCTAGCACCGTGCCGGTGACGGCCAGGATGAAGAATTGCGTGTCCTGGAACATGGTAGTAATCGAAGATCTCCTACATACATATGTTTGGTGTTATTTATTTAACAAAGTAAAGATGTTCATATGAAATTTATAAACTTATCACTAATATGATAATTTTTTGTTCTGATATTGCCAAATGTTATTCAATCTCAGGAACAACCATATAAAAAGTACAACTCAGAAATTTATAAAGTTTGTCCATTGATGCACTATGGAAATAAATTGCTAGGTCTTTGACTTGAGTCTCACATTCAAAGTATGTCAGATTAAGGAACAAGGGACATGGAAAGAAAAACCATCCAGAACTCTGGAAGGGTATGAATAATCAACCGGTGGGTAATACCTCTTTAAAGTTTAAAACAGAACTCAGATACATGCTGGAGATCAATGTAGTTAAATATAAATTGTTCAGCTTAAAAAAGAGTAAGGTAGTAAGCATACCCCTGGTTGGATGTCTGAATTTACATGTTCATCACATCGAACACCCCGGAAGAACAGTTCGCCACCAGAAAACTCGCCTCCCAGGCAAATATTTAAGGAGACTTCTGAATCGTCCACATGGAAGCCTGAAAAAAATATTTGCAGTTTAAATTTCGTCAAAAGCACATAAAGCTAATTTGTTGGGAGAGAAGTAAACAGACACAGGCAACGCAAAGCATGCAAGATACACTTGTATACTATACAAAACATGCAAGCATCTAAGGTAGGCAATATAAGAGGAGAAAGATATAGCATAGAATTGAATTCATGAGAGAAAGTATTTAATAGTCATGATTTGGGATGAATTAACGAGTAAGGCAACAAGAGATAATCTTATAGTAAAAGAATTTGTACATTTAAATTTAACACAAGATAAGCCAAAATGACAAATGTATCAATCATAGTTAGAGTGAACTTGAATTAATTGAATCTCCATAATAAACTATAGCAAACTTCAGTTATTTTAGATGGAAGACATGGGAGGGAAATAAGGAGGGAGGGTGGGTTGAAGTTTTAGTTTTGAATTAAGAGTCACAAAGTATTTATTGAAATGAACAAGGGTTGATTGGATTTTCATGATAAACTATCATTTTTCCTTCCATTCTAAAAAACTGTTGAATTAGAGAACCTATACATGTAATGAAAAATTTACCCTCCAAAACCATTCATCCAAATAACCCTAGCGGAAAGATCAGATACCCTACTACACAGAAAAAGAATACAAAAAACGGACATATGTGACATTGAGGCCGAAAAACATAAAAGCTGAATATCTCAGTTTTCCAAACAATCAGAAAATATAATCCATTTTTTTCTTTCTTATCCTTTTTGGGTGGCCAACTAAAAAAATAAAAATCAGCAAGATGAAAGGTAATGTGTATACCAAAAAGAGAATTTTAAAGTATATTAATATAAAACTATAAATAGATTACTTGAAACATTAAACTCCATTTAGGTTCAAAATATCTATTACAGATCCCAGGTAACAGCATACGCACAAAGCAGTGACCTAAATTTTAGAAACCTACCAAGTTCCACATCCCTATTGATTCCATATTCAACAACAAACCCATGATGAGAGTCCAGCGATGATCCACCAATTTCAGAGTAGAAAACTACAAAAAACATCAAATTGCAAAAGTTAGTCCACATTATTAATAGTAGTTTCTTCATCTCAGTCATATTTTTGTAATCCATTCTCATTAAGAAAAATAAAAGATAACCTCTAGACATAGGACGTATGAAATCACTCATCAATCTGTCAAGCATAGCTTCCAGGCCAAAATCATCAAGTACCGCACCGTATTGATTCATTATATTAGGTCGCATGATTCTGAACTTGGTAGCATGGACCCATCTTTCAAAATGATCCACCTAAACAATCAGAACTTGATAAGAACATACATTGATCTAGAACGGATAAAATTATGTATGCATGAAAAGCAAAGTATAGAAATGTAATACCTCAGATACTAGCATTTCACAGAATCGTGGTTGAAGCATTTCAAATGCATAAATTCCTTTACAGGGTTCAGTCATTATACTTCTAAAACTCTCTTCTGTATTTTCTTTTATTGCTCTGAGAAATGATGGTGTGAAAAATTTCTCAGCATCCATACTATATATCTCCCTGTGCAGAGGCTACAATCAAAAGTGAATAACCAGTAAGATTGAGCATGACCAAAACATACAGAAAGGAGACAGGACGATGTTCTTGTTTCGGGAAATTCAAACGTTAACACGTGCTTTTTTACTGGCATTTCAGGTCTGTGGCTGTGATTGAAAGTCATGTCCACAAGGGTCCAAGTTCAAATGTCGTTAACAGCAAGAACACGTGCAGATTGCAAATTCTCACAGATAATAGGTATCAACTAAAGTTTGTCACCCTAAGTCTAAGAAAAATTATCCCATCAACAGCATAATTTCCAAGAGAAACATAAAATGAAACCATCTAAATTTTCAATTTACTAACATACAAAATCACCATTTTGACATTCAATAGAAAACTTACTGGATAGTTCAAAATGATCTTTTGCCTGTATTCCTTGTGCTTTTGAAGCTGTTCCATCCAAGATAGAGTAGCAAAGTCAAAAAACCCTAAAGAGTAAACAACAAAACCAAGCCAAAAACAAAAAAATACCAGGAAAAAAATAAAATAAAAACATCTCCATTATCATACTAAGAATTGGGCTCATTTATCATCACCTATTTAGGTTAACAAGTATTTTAATAGAAATGGAAAGTTAATAAATTTTCTAAGACAATTGCAGATAGAAATCTCTATCATGTAGACTTCTACACTCGAGAATAATAAGCTTTCAGAAAACCCGGTAACACACATGGCAGATGTATCATTTTTCAATATATGCACAGGGAAGCACTCTTTCAACGGACAAAAGAGTATGCCTATGAAAGAAAAAATTGGATTTTTTTTTCCTAAGAACTAAGATGATAAGACTAATAACATAAATGATTAGGAATCACATCTTTGATGAAAGACCAACTTGTTAAATCGCCATCTTCACAGCATTCACCCGCATTCAGCAATCAAAATATAGAATCATCCAAATTGCGTGCTGCCAGTTAAGAAAAATAATATGCAACACAATTCAGATATTTAGTTTTCCCAATTTCCATCAAAAATTTCCCAAACCAATCGAGAATGCAGGAAAGACAGCAACAAAGTACCACCACAAACGAAACGAGACCCTATTGACCAAGGGCAACATCAAAATGAAATTTTAATTCAAGAAACGAAAAAATTCAGCGCTTCCAAACTCCAAGACCCATCTGGGCCCTTCAGCCCACCGTTATTTTTCAAACACAGTGAAGTCAACAAAAATTGAAAGTGCAAAGGTCCAAAATTGTAGTGACACACACCCGAATGCGCTCACTCTCGGGCAAATATCGAAGCAAAATGTTCCTCATGTACTGAACCTTAACCTCGCGTGAGAGGCTGAGCATGTGGGGAGGCAAATACTGCTCCAGAGAGCTGAACACAAGAGGGTTGAACTCCAATTGAAGGTCCTCGTAGTTTTCAGACTTGTGATCTCGCTTGGGGCTTATGCAGAGGCTGTCTGAACCTCCCACTCCCACGTATACATTGGAAGGACGAGGTTGTTGTGGGGCACTTCGCTCCAAAGAAACATTCTTGTTGTTCTGAGACATGACTGTGTTTTGCAGAGAGTAAGAGAATGAAAGGAGAAAACCCAAAAGGGTGATTGTTGTGTGAATTGAGAGAAGAAGTTGAAGGGGTTGGAGTGTGAGAGAGAGGGTGGTGGGTGTTCACTACCCTTCAATTCATGGTGTCTCTCTGGTTTTGGTGGGTTTCTGAGCTCCAGTGGTTTTTCTATGACGTTATTATAAGAGAAAACATTCAATGTCTCTTTGCAATAATCTTTGTATCTATAGGCTTTACTATTTTTTTTTTTCATGAATTAATCAATTTTTTTAATTTTTATTACTAACACTTTTTATCACATCTGATAACTACATTGTAAAGTAACTTTAACAAGTTAACAAGTTACTTACATTGATTAAAGTTATAAAGAATTGTTTAATCAATGGTATTATTGTTGCAGCAGATGACATGGTTTAAGAAAAAATTATGTTTTAAATTATAATAAATATTTTAAATATTCATATTAGTAAGTACTATTTTAACAACATTACATAGAAGATCAATAACGCCAATAACATTAACATTTGAGTGATTTTTTTTCATAGAGTACGTAAACCTAACATTGCAAAATCCATATAAAAAATAAATAAATAATATATTTTGGATATAATAGGTCAATAATGTTCACATATAATTTTTAAAATAATGCATAATAATTGATGAATTGCAACAGGTCAAATACTTGTTAATTCAATATGTTTCTTCAAACATTTCAAATTTATTTTTTATTAGATATCCCATTAATTTATATCATGATTTATTAATGAAACAAAAAATAACTTTTTTTCTTTCCCTTTTATTTCTCTTTTAAGATTTTGATATGATTTGGTTTACTCCACTTTTAAAGTTTTTTCCACACACATTAAAACAATATTAAATATGTATTTTTGAACTTTTACCAAAATAATTTCACTATTTTAAAGAAAGGATTACTTTGACAATCTAAAGATAAATTAAGAGAAATAAAAATATTCAGGGTTTTTCTTTTAAAATCTAAAGATAAATTAAGAGAAGTAAAAATATTTAGGGCTTTTTCATTTAAAAATTAGAACACAAATGTGTATTCAATTTTTAAAGGACTAAAAATGTACTCGTGGAAGAAGTCCAAATAAAAATATAATAAAATTTCGTAATTCAATAGAATGTTAATTATAAATTAAGAAAATTTAGTTCAATTGATTAAATATAATGTCATTGAATTCTTGTAAATTTTTATCCTTAACACAAAATTTTTATGAATAAAAATTAATAATTACGTGATTTATTGTAAGACCTTTTTTTCCTTATCCACATACACAGTTTTTTTTTAAGTATCAATTTATCTTATCTTTACTTTCATCATTAAGAATTCCATTTTTTTTAATTTGATTTTGTTCCATAGTATGTAGAGAACTGAAAACCGTCTAAGTTTAACAGTTTTATTTTCGGAATTCAAAGGTGTTGGGTAGTCATTTTACAAGAGTTATAAGTTCATTAGAAAAAGGAGAATTTTATGTTAGAGAAACTTAATGTGTGAACTAAAGTCTTTTACTCTGAATATTTTAGTAGAATAATAATGTGTTGTATGTTTAGTTTAAACTTCTTACGTTATGAATTAAACCTTTTCAATTAAATATGAAGAACATTTGTTAATATTCTTACCTTAAACAATTTATCTTGACTTAAATATAAAGTCTCTTCTTTATAGATTCATCTTTCAATCCTCACATGTTTAAAAAATATATAAAATCAAAAAAATATAAATTATTAAGATAATTAAAAAGAAAAAAAATTAATATTGAGAACTTAACCTTCTTTTCATAATAAAGAAAAATATTTATACATGATGAGCAGTATGAACAAGCCCAGAGAAAATATAGGAGTGAAGCAAACTAGAAAATAATATACCATGAAGGTTTATATTTAAAGTTATAGATCCAACCATATAAAGTTATGGGTTCAGAAACATTACTCCCAAACTAAAATAAAAACACAAAAAATAAAGCAACATAGCATACAAGCTTGCGAATAGACTTTGCATGAGTTTTAAGATGCAATATTATTGTGTCAGTGAATGCAAAGGAAAGATGAATGATAAAAAGAAAACATAAGATAATATGGAGTTAATTATTTTCAATTTTTTTTATTTAATTTCATCGGATCAGTTTGAGATGAATTGCTTCATTATGCTTAAAAATTCAACACAACTGTATATAATTTACCACAGAATGTGAGTGTTCTTGAAAATCTATCAATAAATAAAATCTAAGTGAGAAAAACTAGACAGATATAGCCTGAATATGACTGGTTTTTTAATAAAAAAAATACAAAGATATTTTTTTCTCATGATGTTTGACGTAGAATTTTTTTTGCAACGTCATCATTTTTCACCCATGATATTCATTATTAGTTTGCATACAATTTTATACTTGTCAAAACCTATATCAGTGCATACCCAAAATTATACCTATATGAAGGCATCCTAAATGGTTATAAAATTTCTATATTATTGAATTCTAAAAGTCTATATCTATAAATATCCAATTTACAACAACCCAGTATCATATGAACCATTTAAGCTCAATTTGAATTTGGATTTACTAAAAAAAATCTCAAACACAACCATAATATTTTAAAGTTAGTCTAAGTGCCTTCTTTATCATTCCTTGTGCAAACATACAAAAAAGTTACAAAATAACATGATAAATATTTCGTGCATTTCTAACTTTAATTGAATAAGTTATAACTTCACTTACCCATTTGATCATTTAGAGATCAAAACAACTAAGAGTTTAAAATAAAAGAATAACTAACAAACGTTAAGAGTTCTTTAATCATCTCCAAAAAGCTAAGCTAACCTAACACTAACTTACTTCTAATTGAGTTTCAAAGACTTATAATGTTCTATTTTCTACTTTATAATTAAAACTCTTGGATCCATATTCAAAGAAAAAAAAGTAGAGTTGAAAGAAAAATATTTCAATAAATCTTAAATAATAATAAGCATATTGATATCTTCAATTCAAAACTTTAAAGTTAAAGTTTTGAAACTTTAAATTTGTAGATTTCATTATGTTACTCGACTTTCCTTTTTCAACTTAATTTAGAATTTAAATTCATATTTAAATTTTAACAATAAAAAATATTTGAGTGAAATTAATCCTTAAAACAAATAAAAAATATAAAAAAAAATTAGGCTAATATTATGATTTTAAAAAAGAAAAAACATGTTCTATTTATTAGAAAAAAAAAACACCTCTTACATGTTATGTTCACTCCTTTCATTTTAACCCGAGCCCTATTTTGAACTCAAAATGACTAAAAAGGCTTATTTTATCTTCACTCTCTTTTTAACCCTTTATCAACTTACATAATAAAGAAAAATACATGCAATACAATTTATATCTAAAATAAATCACTCATGTTATTAAAATACACATGAAAGAAAACTAAATTTAATTCAATTTTTGTAATAAAAAGCATAAAAAACTACAAATAAAATTTAAAATAATCATTATTCATATTATACCATGTTGATGGATAACATCTAATTGCGTAAATTAGTAACGATTTGTGTTTTTTAGTTAAACTGTGTATGGTTTAAAGTTTAATAATGTTACTTTGTATATGCAGAATACAGCAAACAATAATTTTTTTGAAGTATAGTTTATTGAAAGTGAATGATTATTTGTCAAATATTAGGTTAAAATGTATAACAAACTTGCTCAGTTAATTAAGAAAACTCTGCTGGAAGCTTTCGATAGTTCGTTCACCCACACACAAACTTCTTATTTCTTTTAATATATATTTTTATTTTTATTTTTATATCCATTTCAACATTCTTTAAACGCTAATACATAAAATATTTCAATCCTTATCTTTTTTTTTTTATCTCTTTTAATCTAAATACCTTTATTTTTATAAATTAAAGATACATATCTGTTATAATATTCCAATCTTAATCTTTTTTTTTTATCTCTTTTAATTTCAGTATCTTTATCCTTATAAATTAAAAATACGCATCTACTAAATATTTCAATCTTTATCTGTTTTAATTTCAGTATCTTTATCTTTGTAAATTCAAAATATGTATATATTATCATATTTAACTATTTATCTTTTTTATCTCTTTTAAAATTCAATATCTTTATCTTTATACATTAAAAATATGAATCTATTGTAATTTCAATTATAACAAAATCATATATTCAATTATAAAAATAAACATTAAGCTAATGTATCACCTTAACGAAAATGCCAAGATAACAAATATTTTCCTTATATAAATCAACAAACAAGGTAGTTTTAATACACGTTTCCATATTTAAATAAAATATTTTGATATTAAAAAAACTCCTTAGAAAAGGACTTTTGTGTTTGAAAATATAAATCCAAAGTGAAAGGGAAAAGTGGGAGTTGTTGATATTGCCGCTTGAGAAGTGTCTCCAATCACCTACCGCGGAGAGTCTGAGAAAACCAAACCAAACACTTTATCTTTCCTTTTCATATTTTCTCTCACTATATAACCTTCAAATCACAGCACAACCTTCACTGTTCGCTGCATCGATCAAACTCTTGTCTTTTGACTACCATGGCCATGGCTTCTGCAAAGCTCAATACTTTGTCTTCACAGTGGATCGCCCACAGTACCTTCTCTCCTCGCCGGGGATCCTCTCCTCGCCGAGTCTCTCTCCCGATCCGCGCCTCTTCTTACCAACACGAACTCGTCCAAACAGCTGTTAGTACCAATACTTGTTTTTATCTTCTTCTTTCTCGCCCTTTATCAATTCGCTTGATTTCCAACGTTTTTCTGCTCGAAAGGTTTTAACTTTACTGTTGTTTCGTATACCCTTTTGCATGCATGTTTGCTGCTTTTGGTCGCTTGTTTGTTGATTTACATTGATTTGATTCGTAATTTACTGTGGAATGAAATCTCTCCTGGGGTTTGACTTTTTAGTATTACCTTAGTACTTGGAAGATGCTTTCGGTTGCTGATTTTCTGTGTCGATTTTGATTCTGGTTTATGTTTAAAAACAACGTTTTCTTGACACTTTATCATTCGCAAGTTTTATTTTGTTCTTCTGAACATGATCCATTCCCATAGGTTACAATGGATTCTCTGTGGTGACATTATCACACTATCACTTTGGGATCTTAACCCTTGAGTGAGCTTTATTAATATACTGTATTTATTATATAAAGTGTAAGCTTAAAAGAATTAGTGATGAGATGATTTGTTCCTAGGGATAGATAGGTTGATATAGATTTCTTTTGATTAGTTATATGTTTCTTTCTGGGTTGTTGACTGGCTTTCTTGTTTGTTGGTTGTGTAGAAATCTATTGCTTCTCCTGGGCGTGGAATTCTTGCAATTGATGAATCAAATGCAACATGTGGGAAGCGTTTAGCATCCATTGGATTGGACAATACTGAGGTGAATCGCCAGGCCTACAGGCAACTTCTGCTCACCACACCTGGCCTTGGTGAGTATATTTCTGGTTCCATTCTTTTCGAAGAAACCCTTTACCAGTCAACCACTGATGGAAAGAGATTTGTGGATTGCCTCCGTGATGAGAACATTGTTCCTGGCATCAAAGTTGATAAGGTTTGTTGTTTGAGTTTATCAATGATGTTTTTTTTTTTTTTTTTTGCTGATTAGATTTAGAAGTTGGCTCGGTGGTTACATTTTTAGTTTTGCTATTTTTAGGGTCTGGTCCCCCTGCCGGGGTCAAACAATGAATCATGGTGCCAAGGGTTGGATGGATTGGCTTCTAGGTCTGCTGAATACTACAAGCAAGGTGCTCGATTTGCCAAGTGGTAAGTAATTGTTTTTGTGAAATCTTCTTCTTAATTGGATGCATTGAGGGTGAGTTTAAAATTGTTTTGATCCTACAGGAGGACAGTTGTTAGCATTCCATGTGGTCCTTCTGCACTAGCTGTTAAGGAAGCAGCATGGGGACTTGCACGTTATGCTGCTATCTCTCAGGTATTCTTGCTCCCATTAATCTCATTTTGCTGAAATTAGCTGATATTAGAGTAATGTACATATATTTGTAATTTCATTTGAAGGAAATGAACTTTGGTTGTGGGTTTAGTTATGTCTAAACTGCATAGGGTGTCAAATTTGATTGTATGATAACCCTGTAATTTTTGTTATTTTTTGAACTTTTGTTACTTGATGTTGGTGTACATAAAACTATTTCTTACTGTTTATCTCAAGAAATGTTTTTCCCTCACAATGGACTCACCCCCTGGCTCCACTTGTTCTTCATTGCAGGACAATGGTCTTGTGCCAATCGTAGAGCCTGAAATTCTTCTTGACGGAGACCACTCAATTGAGAGGACATTGGAAGTGGCCGAGAAAGTCTGGTCAGAAGTCTTCTTCTATTTGGCTCAAAACAATGTCCTTTTTGAGGGAATTTTGCTGAAACCTAGCATGGTTACACCTGGTGCTGAACACAAGGAAAAGGCTTCTCCGGAAACCATTGCCAAATATACTCTAACCATGCTTAGAAGAAGGGTTCCTCCTGCAGTCCCTGGAATCATGGTACAGCAACCGGTCCTTTTGTATTTTCTATTCACATAATTGAGCGTGCTGATTTTAATTATTTCATATTATTGCAGTTAATAAAGAGATTGAAATTTAGAAGTACTAATGTAAACAGTAAAAATGTTGTTTGTTTTGTCAGTTTTTGTCTGGTGGACAATCTGAAGTGGAAGCAACACTAAATCTTAATGCAATGAACCAAAGCCCCAACCCATGGCATGTGTCTTTCTCGTATGCTCGTGCTCTTCAGAACACGGTGCTTAAGACGTGGCAAGGACGCCCTGAGAATGTGGAAGCTGCTCAAAAGTCTCTTTTGGTGCGCGCTAAAGCGAACTCCTTGGCTCAACTTGGAAGATATTCCGCAGAGGGTGAGAGTGAAGAGGCAAAGAAGGGAATGTTTGTCAAAGGCTATACCTACTAAAAAGTTTAGGTGTCTTTGGCCTTCAGTTCTTTTGTTTTAGCTATTTGTCATTCCTCTTAGCAGTGAACGTGAAGGGAACTTAGATGTGTTTTAGGGTTTTTTTGCAGCTTCTTGCAAATGAGTTTGAATAAATTGAAGCTAGAAAGAATGGTTTTCTTGGTAAAATGGAGGTTGGGTATTACGAAAAACCCTAACGGGGGAAAATAACAGAAGAAAACAAGTTTATTACTTAGTTATTGTTTATTTGCCTGTTAACAGATTTTGTTCTTGGCAGTCCAGTATGTGATTGGGACATAATATTGGCATATTTAATCCGCATGTGTGTGTGCCATATTATTAAGTATTGAAAAAATGATAATAATAAGCCACGCTTTTTCTCGTACTTTTTTTTTGCCCCCTGGTGAGCGATATGATGTTATGCATGTATTGACAATTCCTTTTGTTGGCTAGCGTTTTGAACTTTTCTAATTTGAAATCAGTGGGTCAGAATACGTTATGCATGTATACTCTGGTTAATTTTAGTAAGAAAATTGCTTTTATTTTCCAAATAAAATTTTAATTATAACTTGGTCGAAGTTAAAGATAAAGTAGTCTAAACATGTTTTTTTGAAAAGTCTTTTATATATATAGAACTGATTCTGGAGAAGCTTGTTGGAGCAAACTTTTTTCTTTTCTTTTTATTTCCCGGATACACGACATTATCAAGAAATATGCGATAAACCGGAACTTCTAGTTACCGAATTAACAGAAGAGTTAACGAAAGGAAAGAAGAAAAACACGTTTTCTTTTCATTTTAGCAGAGAAATTTTTAGTAAAAGGAAAAGAAAAAAGTCTGCGTAGTTAGAGAGAAGAGAGTCTGGTTTGTAATATAGGAGGGGAGAAAAATATGAGTAGGTCATCCTTATGGATATTAATAAAAGAGAAGGCAAATAAAATTTCAACAAAACTTAGTGCAAACATTCTAAATATTACAAAGAAATTCTCATTCAAATCCTATCAAAAGAAAACAAATAGAAGGAAAGGAATTTTTGCCTCTTGTTTTTCTTCTCTTTTAAATTTCTACACCTAATGATAAGAAATTATGTACCTCCATCTCATTTTATCTGCAGCCTAAGATTTTTGTAAAAGTACTAAAATAAATAAATACATTTTTTTATACAATACAATTTTACTAAAGTAATCTCACTCATTTAATACATTAAATAAAGAGTGAGGCAATTGTGGTGGTTGAAGAATTAACATTTTAATTTATGCGAGAACAAATTAGAAAAAAATGTTAATAAAGTATTAGAACATTACTACGAATAAGAACATCACTTGTTTTAGAATAAATTAGATAAATTAAAACACAGATAATTTGACAGTCTGCTTTTCCCTAGTGTGGTGTCTATACATTGATAGTCTGTTTCATGCTTTGGAATGGAAATCCAAACAAATGTTGACCGGGCCCCAGGACAGCGTTTGGTTCATTCCTTGCAGGGATTGTCCTCTCAAAGTAACTAAGAATGTGATAAATTCCAACTTATATTAGTCACCACCCAAAATTTATTGATGCTTAACAATCGTTTCAGTTTCCCATTTATTTGACCTAGAATTTGTCCAAAACCTGTTACTTTAATTTTTCACCACGTTTTGCTCGGACCAAGGACAGAAAAAGGTACGTCAAAATTGATAATTACTGTACAAAATCAATGGGTGAATATACTGGAATTCGAGTGTGGCATCATTTGCCGCTGAATGTGCACAACTCCCGCCCAGCCCGCACCCCAACCCCGACCCATTTAATGAATGCTATGTACTGATCCCTCCTATTGTATGACCCTGCCACTAACCGTCTATTTTCTTACTGATGTAAAAAATGCATAAAACTGGAGAAGTATCATCAAGCCTTGATTGACAGTTACTTGCTTCATGCTCACGGATCATCTTTTATCCTGCTTCAATCAAAGAATTATCTTTCAACTTCAAATTCAATCTGGTTGATGGTGGATTTGGGCTTGGCTGCTTTCATGAACAAATTGACTCAATGATCCAGGAAGTACCAATGCTCCATCAAACCACATGTACCTTTAGAGAGAGTAGGAACCGCATACATCCTTCGCCTCGGACTCCTTTTTACCTTTGCATTGAGCATATTAGTTTGACCGCTTAATTGTGATCCTTCTTACTTTTCTTAATTAACATTGACATGTGATTGATATACTCCCTGCCTGTTTGCTTTCCACCCATCAGCCACTGCAATGCCTCAGCTGCAGCATCTTTTTCTGCACTCTTTTTATTGTTACAAGGTTGACCCATTGTCTGAATTCCACTGAATTCAACTGTAGCCTGAAACTGATTATTCTTCAATTGTTTAGTCCTGTAGACGGGTGCTGCATATCCTGCTCTGGTAAGCAATGTTTGGAGCTGACTTTTAGAATTATCTCCCCCAGGTCCACTCTCAGTCCTTGAAACCAAGGTTGGATGTGAGGCCGTCATAATAGATTTCTTTGATGGTTTAAGGACCTGGCGACCAAATACAAATCTACCTTCACATTTGTCATTCGAAATCAGCAGCCGTACTGCAGATATGAGATCATGATACCACTGTATGCCCATTCTTGGAAAAAGTAGCTGTCAAATACAAAGTTTAAATTAAAAGTTTAACTGCCATGTCATCAATTCAGACTGGCGACAGGAAAAGCACTAAAACAGAAACAGAATGCTAGTTCTATTTGCATCGAGAAGGTAGGAGAATGAAATTAATTTGCACCTACTTTGCTCTGAATGAAGGCATCGAGTTCTCTCCTGATACTCTGGTACATTTCAACAACACTGGGATTCATAAAAAACTCGAGATATCCTCCCAACATTTTTAAGTGATTATCCTGATAGAAAAAGGGTTGGATTCCAGTAAAACGTCAGACAACTAAAACTAAGACTGCAATTTGAAACTGCAAACATCGCATATAATATATAATAAACACAAGAAACAATAAAAAAATCACATCACACTTACAGCATCTCCCTTCAATAAGCTTCCACCAAACAGAAGCACCACTGAATCAGACACAGCTGATGAGTCGCGAAGAAAAACGGAGTTCACTTTTATCTTCTCATTAAAAACAAGCCATGGATATGGAATTTTAGTCTCCCGAGCATTCACTGAGTTCTAGGCAAATGAAATGAATATTCAATTAAAAAGGAAAGCCCAAAAAAAATGGAAACGCGACATAAAACCTTGATAGAATTATTTAAAATGCTTCACAGCTAGCAGCAAATTATAAAGGTCGGAATGGACTAACCGAATATAGGAGCACTTGACCATCCTCCATTGTTTTCAAAGAGAATGATTTCTCATTATTCTGCAAATGAAATTACATCTTTATTTACATTTCAAAACATAACATATACTAATATACAAACGATCAGGATGGGCATCTATCCCACCAATACGAGAATCTGATGACCAACAGTTCAAATTTTAAAATACAACTCAGTCGAATAAAAGAAATTGTCATTATGTATTGTAACTAACTGAACAGAACATAATTTTAATTTAAATTATACTTGATTATTTCTCTTCATATATAATTAATAAAGAAAATTTAGAACTACCAGTACAAGAAAATATTTTTTTACAAACAAACTTCTGGAGTAGTACTAGAATCAACTATTAACACAACAACAAACAAAATTAGGCTGATTAAGTTATTAATATACTATTTTTGTCTTAAAAATAGGACATACCACAACAGAACCAATTCCAGGATATAGACCATAGCAAATAACTGCTCGGATAAGATTTACATCAGAGCTCCATGCATTGCAGCTGGCTGCGTTGCTATCAACTAATCCGGTATCCTTGAGCAGGCATATGAACTCTCTCCGAAGAGCATCAATAGCTTTCATGGATTGCGAGGAAAGAAAATTTTTCCAGCAGTATTCATATCCACCCAGGTCCATTTCAGCATTTTTCCAACCTTCATATGCCCTTACAAGTGCAAGGTGGTCACTATATGCACCACAGAATTGAGATTTAGCAGCCTCTGCAAGCTACAATGAAAAACTTTGAGCATTAAAATAATGAAATTCATTTCAAGACAAGACATCACCCAACAAGTTGGAAAATAAATGGGCCACATTACATATACTGCTTGTCATGAAGGTGACCATATCCATTACAAACTTCAAATAAGTCTAATTAACTGAAATAGTACCATCCTAACTAGCTCTTACATTCAGAAAAAGTGAAAAATATCACATGATATAACTTTGGCAACGAAACCCAATGTAGAAGTTTTTTATTAATTTTTTAAATAGTGCACAGTTAAAAGTCTCTTTCAAGCAGTATACAGAAGGTAAGCTGCAATTCTTTTTTGGAGAAATAGTAGGAACACACTTCTTCAACACTATTATCGGATGAATTTCATATTGGTACCACTTAATAGGAAGTGGGACACCACATAATTTAATGGGCCCACAAAAATTTAACCCTATAACATTATGTTGCTAGGGACTATCAGATAGAAAAACCAAGCTTATGAAAAGGAGAGTAGAAATGGAAGTTGTTTGGCTTTCGAGGGGCATATCACACCAATGAACCATGAACAAACCAATACAAGAGACCATGATATCACCCTCAACCCAAAATCTTAATGAAATGTAGGTACTTTTTTTCTTATATGTTACTCAACTTTTTCTTTTCTAACCAATGTGGAACTCAAACTTACATTTAGATTTCTAACAATCTCTCTCCAGTCAATCTCTTTCACATTGATACACTTCTCTTCAAGCAGAAGTACCATGAATGTCTTTCTAGTGACCCATACTTATACTGCCATTTACCATAACGGAAAACCCTGCCATGAAGAGTTTCAATACAAAGCCCATTCTATATATCGTACTCGTTTTAAGCCTAAGTCAACACTATAAACGGGCTTATAAAGTTAGGCTTGCACTCAGTATTATAATTTGGTCATATTTCAAGTTAATGTAGGATCTCCAACACATCCTCTCACACCCTCACACCTAGAACATCGAGTACGGGAATAAAGAGAGACTCGATAGAAGGTGGCATAATACGTCCAACAAACTTGACTAGGATTGAATCTAAATGACTTTGATATCAACTTCAACTATGTAAGAGAAAAAAGAATTATTTTATTGATAACAGTCACACCAATCACATTCCCATCATCTCCATTTGTAATAATCAAAACCTTTAAAATAGGAAATAAAAATATGTTGAAATAGGAAGATCTTAAAGATATTTTTTCTAATTACTATGGAAATATTGAGAAGACTTCTTATCCTAATAATATGCTACAATGTAAGCTCAAAATAATTAATTGGTAAATTAGAGGAGTTAGAAAAATATGTCAATTTAGTCTCTCCAAACTCTGAAAAATATGAACAATTTTTAGAGGAGAGACTAAATCCGTGCATTCTTCAGTTGGGCACCAAATATCTATACGAAACTATGAAGACTTTAACCACAACTAACAAAAAATACATTTTCCCTAAACCCTAAAAGGTAATAAATAAACAAGTTACAGGTTGTACATGCTGACTATATAGTTAATTGCCACGCTAATGCAGAACAGCAGAAATAAATTATTGTAGGAGTGCTGTGACTTGTCCTGTTCTACTAAACATTTTACACAACGCAAACTTAATCATATTTTACCAAAGAGGACAAGGTAGACTACAGAGAATAAAACAAAATAGAAATGAAACAAGTATAGGACTTAGCTTCACTTTAACTCTTTTTACAGGTAAGAGGCAAAGATTTTTTCATATGCACAGACTTCTTATTCCTACTAAAATATTTCTGTATTGTATGCAACAAAGAAGAGCCCCAATTTAAATAAAATTCAGTGTAGCTGGGTTCTTGAAGAAAATTCAATGGCAATTAGTGTCCAAGCAACAGAAACATAAAATGTTATAGTCATGTAATATGTTTATATGCTAATACAATTAAACATTAAATAATCTATAATAAAAACCAATTAGCTTTTCAATCATTAATCAATCATCTAAAACAGAAACAACTTACATCTTTTTTATCCAATGGTGTTAGAAAAGGATCTCTCACGCTAAGCCCAGCAACAACAGTTAGTATGGGATCCAGGCAATTGAAAATAGCACCTAATATTAGCATCTTGCCAAGTTTGGGTTCCATAGGAAGCATTGTCAAATAGCGCCCTGTCAATTGAAGAACCAAGTATAAAGCTTCATCATTTCAACGGGAGAAAATAAGCTAAATTTTCTAGTACTGGGAAGGGATCAACCAACCTAGAATAGTGAGATTCTCATCCTCATCCAAAGCTCCAATTATTTTTAAATATTCAATTGCATTTTGTACCTATGAAATAAAACGAATGAAAAAAATGACTGGTACAAATTTATATATAATTGACCAACACAAAAAAAGTAAATGAATTTATCAAATAAAAGAAAAGCACATGAATTGATGGAATTCTGAAGAATAAACCAAATCTATAATTACCGCAAGTATCTCAGGAGACTGCAAAGCCCTGGACAAGAACTCGGACATACTTCCAAGTCTTAAAGTTTTAATTTGTAAACAGAGGGATTGCAAAGGTGTCCTCAAAATTTCTGGCAACTGATACTCCGCAAATGCATCATACACACATCTAGGATAGAGATGGTAACACTCTCCTGGTTGTACCCGACCAGCTCTTCCTCTTCTCTACAAAAATATGATTCAGGGGAAAATTCAGCATTTAGGGTCCAATATTTTCATTCATGATTGTTGAATATAACGGGCTTAGCCCATGTTCTCTGTTATTTTGTTACTATTTCTGTTATTTTTATCATCTATAAATAAACATCCCTTTATGTGTATTTACATATAAGGAAATTAATCCTATACCTATTTCTCTATTTTAATAATGATTAATAATTAAGGTCGTAATTCACCGGTAGTAATTATGTGAAGACTTTGTGGATATACTGCATTTTCCTATTATAATCCTGGGGTCTAATTGATTTTCATCCTTAATCTTTAGAAAATGGCACATGACCAGGCCTTACAACACAACAGCAATTTCCAGACAAGGCCATTATACTTGTCAGCAGCAAATGCATTCATTCGCTTAAATGACATATGCACTCTTGCCTAAAGTTTGTAGGAAATATCTTGCATAGTCTCATCAGACATTATCCTTCAAATAGACTGGTGAAATTACCATAAGTTGGTAATTAAATATGCCCCAAGGATTATGGTACGAAATCCAAGAGAATAAAATGCCAATTTTCAATTGAATAACTTTATTTCTACTTTATACATGGCAATAAAATCACGCCTCCCACCCCCACCAAAAAAATTAATCAAAATTGTCCGTAGCCTCTTTTACATGTAAATGATACTATAGTTTCTTTACGCCACTGATGCAGCACAATGGAGGATAAATTATAATTATATTTCAGATTTGATTACTTTGATGTTATTTTCACATGAATTATGAACGATTAGGTATTGTAATTATATAAGCTAATTTCAAGGTACAAATAGAGTTGGGTTTCAAAAAGAAATTACATTATGCCATGATTTATCATTTTATATTATTAGAGTTATCTCTCTGGTGCTTATTTGTAGGGGCACCAAATGACGTTGTTCTAACTCATTTAAAAAGTCAACTGACATGAACTTTTCATGACTAGTTTAGCCATATGCAACGGGTGGTAAGGATGCTAGTTACTTAGTCGACAAAAGCCCTTAGGAACTATTAAAATTAAGACATCAGATCAGAATAACTGTAGGGTTTTGGCCAGGAATAGCAGAATTCCATTAGTCCACCTTAGATTTATGTCTTTTCATGACTACCCACATACCGTTCTTCTCATATTACAACTTCCAATTTGTCATTAAAGCTCTTCGTGCAAGTGATGACCAGTGATTAAATACAAGATCTTTCAAGCTTCATAAAATATGTCCAGTGTATATATTTCTTCCCAAAATCATGTTTATTAAAAACTATGAAGAACACACCCACTCTCCTCTCGATGATGAAAAACAAGTTCAAGAGGTAAGCCTTGGTCTACAGGAAAAAATGCAGAGTTGTTATTCAATTCAGATTACTGCTAACTAGCAACATTTATGGTTTCAATAGCCCAGTGCCCATAACATTCAGCCAACTAAACATGATAAACTACGCAGAAAGCTTAGAAAAAAACCAATATGTACATATTAAGGATAAAGATGACATAATAAAAAGAGATGTCTAGTAATAACAAAACATATTATTAGAGTGATATATTACACACACACAATCAACAAAAGTATAAACTTACTTGTTGAGAAGAAACCTTAGAAATCCATGTAGGAAGCAGACAAGGTGTGTTATTCAGAGCATCATATGATGTTTCTTTCGCCTTTCCGCAGTCAAGAACAAAAACAACATCATTTATCGTGATACTGGTTTCAGCAATATTTGTTGTTAGCACTATTTTTCTTACTCCTGCTTCAGGCTCTTCAAATATTAATCTCTGCATATTGCCCATCCAGTTTGTATATCTAAATATTAATCATAAGTGCCAGGGAGATAAAGCATATAAAACCTATCTTTGACAAAAAAAACTAAGCACAAACATATTGTTAAAACTGTTTTCAGACAACAAATCATTATACATACAGATTGTATGAAATCATCTACAAATTAGTCATCAACGCACGGAACATTACCTGCTCTGAGCTAGCCATTGAGCCATGACATGTAAGCAGCAGAACACGGTTTGGATCTCCCAAGATAGTATGTGTCAGGAGCTTCTCTTTCAGAGAGCTTATATCATCCCATCCAGTCAAGAAAACCAAAACAGCACCAGGTCTTTCATTCTCACATATATTGCACAAAATATATTCTATGAGACTAAAACCAATACAATCAGGATTCCAACATGACAAAGACTCCTGTGTATGTGGGCTGTAATCTTTGAAATCAGCAGCTCTAATTGCATCCTGGTCATACATTTTCCGAAATGAACTAAAATTAAGAAATACTAAACAGGTAAGCAACTACAGTTTTGAATTTCTAAATTACCTCTACGGCGGAAGCAATTTGACTTTTCCTCTTTCTTGGGACCTGTCGGTTCATTTTCCACATCTTTTCTTGACCATAATCATCAATTTGATTATAAGGAGTTAATCTGTAGCCCGTCATTTCAAGAAAGTTCTCCAAAAAATGAGTTCTGACGGGGTATGTGAAGCCCTGTATTAATAAGCATACCCATCCAAATAATAAGAAAAGGGGAAGTCTGTAGTTCTGGGCCCCAAATTATTATTAATTACTAAAAAATAGAATGTTTATTTACTCCCTTGATACTCTGAAATTATTTCATTTTATATCTATGTACTCAGGTTCATGATCCATTTATCATAAGAAATTGCCAGAGACACAACTATCTCCCGTCACAAACAAGTAATAACACTGTTTCAGCAACGCACCGGAATAAAAATAGTGGGAGCCCCATTAAAGTATGAAGAAAAGAGCTCTGCATCTAGGCTAGCACTCATCAAAATCAATTTCAGTTCTGGCCGACGGGGAAGGAGTTCCTTAAGGATAATAAGCAGAAAATCTGTCACAAAAAAATGAAAGCATATGAATATTTAGAAACGTTCTAAAAGAAAAAGATTCAATGAAGCTCAAAAATCTACCTTCATTCATCCCACGCTCATGAATTTCATCCACAATTACATGAGTTATGCCTTTTAACTTTCTATCAGCTAGTAATCTTCTTAATAAAATGCCCGTGGTGCAAAAGAGAAGATGGGTATCTCTCCCTTTCATACCCTCAAGTCGAACTTTATATCCAACCTTTCAAGGAGAGAGAAAGAGCAAGTATGAGAGCAACCAATATATAGGGAGAAATACTGAAATTGTTAGAAAACAGAAAAGTAATAAATTGGGATAGTATATTGAAAATAATTATCTTTGGCTGATAAACTTACAGATTCGCCCAATTTCTCTCCCCTCTCAGAGGCCACTCTTTCAGAAACTGACATCGCTGAAATGCGTCTTGGCTGTGTGCATATGATATTACAAGCAGCTCCACGAACTGATTCTATCTCGGATTCTAAAATAAATTGTGGAATTTGTGTTGTCTTACCACAACCTGTTTCGCCTGAAATGATAACTACCTAAAAAATATGTCATTTAATAACAGACAACCAAATTATAGAAATAAAATTTTAGAAGATTAAAACTAAGACTACAATCTGTGTTTAAATCATATATTTACCAATAAACCAACCTACATATTTGAATAAAAGTAAAGGGGAACAGAACTTAACCAAGAAGCATACTACATTTTGTATTGATTATTATAAAAGCTTTACAGTCACAACAACATCAGTGGTTCTGCCAAGTGTTTCTGGTGACACTAGCGATGGGCATATAGAAGCTGAAAATTTGTGTATCACTTCAAGAGTCTTGAGGACCATACAGACTGCTATCACTCCCAACCAAGTCCCAACTCGTACATCTATAAACCAAAGCAGGTCAAATACCGAGCTTCTTCTGATTATTGATTTGGGTATGGCATTCTAGCTACAACAAACCCAAATACTTCTCATTCATAGATAACTCTGCTAAACTAACCAACCATATGATACAAACAGCCTAATGTATAGTTGTCTGATACATATTAACTTGATAATAGTCGAAAATCAATTATCTAACTTCTGTATAAAATAATACAGCCCATAAATTAAATTCTTTATCATACAAATGTCAAGTGCCAACCCCCACCTTTAAGGGATGATCACTGCTGCTGTTTGCATTGAAATTCAACCAAACCACCACCATAACCTTTATACTTTCACCTGATATTCATGGTTTAGAAATTTTGACAATAAAAAATTAAACAATGTATTTACGGCGGGTTCTGAATTTCAAAATAAAAATTTCAGTTTACATAGCATCACTGGATTAATTTTCTGAACCAACTCACAATCCTAAGTGCATCAGCCAGTCAAACTGGCTAGCAGAAATTGGCTTGCAACATTGTTTTGAGACAAGTCCAACATCAACATACAAAAGGTATAAAGCTAAATTTAAAATGATGTACAACACAACCTGTAATACAATTAATAAGTCAATAAGTTTAACCAATAACAATATTGGTAATAATACAACTATTCAACACACCTGATTCCTTGATGTGACTGATAATATTTCTTCTTTCTTTTCATAAGCTGGGAGACTTCTCCGAAATTCTAGCATTCTACTGCCTTCAGCAGATTCCTGAAATGAGAAGGTAAGATGTGAAGAACATTCAAGCCAACTTTGTTTCGTCTCGATGGTTTCTAAAACTCAATGGACATATTTCAAAACATTGAAAAGAGATTAAGGGAAAGCAATCAACACACGTAACTAATAACAAGTATCTGTAACAGGTAATGTGGACAGACTGTAATGACCACCAAGAACCACTTTTTTTCTTTTCAACTCATTATAAAACAAGTTAGTATGAATATCAACTAAGAATAAGCATCAGATTGATCTATGGTCAATGTCGATGGAAGGAAGATATCATGCCAAAACTGTGACTAATGAAAACCTATGTTGCACAGATATGGGTATATGGTACTTTGGTAGTGTTAAAGGTATAGATAATTGAAATTGGGCCTTCGATGTAGGCCTATGAGAGTATACTTTTGAGATCTTCCTAGATTTATAGATCTCTATGACATACTTGTAGTACTGCACCAGGTATGTACCAGATGTGTACACCGTTCAAAATGGAATAATTATGGTCCAAAGATGAAAACTGACTAAAACTTGTTCTGTGTATTGTCTTTCACATGTATCCAGCAGAAATTGAAACTACAAATGTACCATTACAGATAAGCATGTTACTTTATTAGTATTTCTATTTAAAATAAGATTTGCATTATGTTATGCCTTTCAGTCCACATTGCATTAATACACGTTACAGAGTATTTGGGGTCATGTTAAGCCAAATTGAAGCTGAAGCTACAGTATGTTGCTGCAAGGTGGACAGGTGTTTAATCCTGTGGGTGAAATTCCAAACACATACTTAGGGCTTGATAGGGAAAGATTAGCAGGAGAGATTTCAGCTGTTTTTGAGATTTTAAAGAAAAGCTATTTGCAATTTTAGCTATCCGTTTTGGACAAGGACAATAGTTTAAATTTGAAAATTACTTTTGTTCAGAAAAATAAACTGCTTTTTATTAATCTAAAGAATTATAATTTATAGTTACTTTCTGACAGCTTTTTTTCCCTTTCAGCTTCATACATAATTTTTTTCCTAGGTAAAAGTTGTTTTTTTGTATAATCCAAACAGAGTTAATTGTCTTAAAACTACATTCAGAAAACTTACCTAAACCAAATTGGTTATCATCAATTATAACAATCATCACTTATCAAAACAATTTAATTTTTACAGTTCTCCCAAACAGATCCTTAACGTTTTTTCTGAATATTATATTCTGTAAGCGTCAGGTTTCCCCTTCTCCTACCATCTCCCTTACCTCCCTTTCCTGCCAGGTTTTAAACATCATCACAGCATTAACATTGTAGTTTCTACCTATTAGATATTTTAAGGGAAATAGTAACTCGCTATGTTCATGACTATTCTACCTTTTTTAAAAGACTACCAGCATGCCATGACAAGCATATGATATCATTTCCACTCATCACAATTCCATGCTTTTGAATTAATAAATACGCTATAAAATTACAACAAACTTATTCATAGATTCCTTTAGACCAAACATAAATGGCAAATCTATGCCCTTGCTTAAATCTCAGTGCTATTAATTTAGCTCATAGTCAAGTCCTTCATGCAAGAACAAAGCACATGGAACTTGCTGTTTTCTTTGTTAGAGAGAAAGTTGTTGATAAGGAGTTAGCTATTCAACATATTCCCAGTCAAGATCAGTAGGCAGATCTTCTTACAAAACCATTATCTTCTACTAGGTTTTCTTTACTTCGGGTTGAACGCTCCCTATAGTTTCTTAAACATCCTCGAGTTTGTGGGGTGAGTGTAACTCTCACTTTGTAATCAATTAGTTAGTCATAGTTTGTTAGTTAGAGTTTGTCGTTATCTATGGTTAGGCTCTTCATTGTTAGTGCCAGTTAGTGCAACTGTTTTGGTTAGACAATTACAACTGACCTGCAACAGAACTGTATTATAAAGATCTCTGTAAACAGTTTGTGGGTTCAATATTCATTCAATTCAGAATAAACGACCAAATGCAGATAAAGGAATAAACTACAAAATGCACATAAATGTTATCACAGAACAAGAGAACATGCCACTATTTTCTATTTGAGAGAAGGTAACCTGCCAAGCTTGCTGCTGATCACGCATTTGTAAGCTCCTCTGCCAAACAATTTCCTCCATAACAGCCTTACTCGATGCTAGTGGCTCAGGTTGCTCAAAAAGCCCCTCATCCATACCAATACTGCCATTACTGCTTGATCTTGCAGATGAGAAATCCAAACAGCTTTTGTTCATCCTGGATTTTTGGCTAAGGTATTCCTCAAAATGTGCCTTAACACGGGTAAATGTGGTGATGGACAAGCTCACCTGTCAATTCCTGAAAGCTTCACTAAGGTGTATCTATTGACAAGTAAATTTTCCATTGATAACAGGATTCAAATGTCTAGACAGACAAATAATTTGAACTCAGCAAAGGCCAAAGGGAAAAGTAAAGAGCAAATGATTGAACAGGATACATACCTCTCTCTGAGGCTTGCGATCGTCCAAATCATATCTGTAATTTGGAAGTGGGACCTTACTGAAGACAACCACCTTAGCATACATATGGCTGCCAAACACTAATGCAATTGAAAATCCCCACAATATAGACCTAATCCTCACTCAAAACAATAGCACTCAGGTAGTGAAAAAAGAATAGAAGAATCACCTATACAACCCCATTCTGCTTGCAATAACTGCTATTCGCTCAAAATCACGCCTATCCCTTTTCTCCCTCGAGATTACCTCTTGCTTACTCTTGTTATTTAAGAGCATGGTAAATTTCTGCTTCCACTCGTCAGTGTTATCATCAAGCGAAGCATTCGGATAAGCAAATTTGGAAGCACACTACCAAAAAATAACAAAAATTAAACTCAAATACCACGTTCACAAGCATGTGCACTTACACTTCGAACAACAAGAGAAAATGCAAGACGTTAAAAAAACTCACCTCTAGTGAGGGAGGTTCGAATTCACGATCGGAGCCTTCCTCGGAAACGGTGTCGTCATAAGCAGAAACGAAGCGCGAACGTGGCTTATCGGGAACTGGTTCCGCCAACGGCGGTTGCAGAGTAGTAATGGTGTGTGTAGGGTTTTCGTGAGGTTTGGCGAAAAGTGGAGAGCGTGAGTTGTTGAAATTGGCGAGGGAGCGCAAACGGTGGTGCGGCGGAATGTAAACGGAGCCGTAGGAGTAGAGAGTTCGGCGGTCCTTCATTGGCGGAAACGGAAGAGGAACGGAGGGTTTTAGGGTTTTGGGAATGCACGAAGGTTGCGCAACGGAGAGCATGCAAACTTAGTGCTTCTTTCTTTGGTTGTTCTCCACTCCTTTTCTTCAGCTGTTAAGTGTGCGCGAGAAGAATGACTCACTGCAAAACAGATTATGACGCCGAGATCTATCTTCCACGCTCCCAACGGCGCGTGGTTCTGGAAATAAAACTTAATTTAAGTTAGAGGTGAGTTGACTCGTTTTAACTCGTACACACCAAAATTTGGTACGGTTACATAACTCGCGTATGTGTTGACTCCTTAACTCTCGTGGTGAACATGTTTAACATGCATATATTATATAATTTTAAAAATAACAACTATTTAATTACAAAAATTAAAAGAAGTTTCTGTTAAAATTGTTAACTGAGGTTAAAACAGAAGCTTTAGCCTTAGCAAACAAGAGAACATGATCTCCAAAGAAAAGTAAGATAATAGAAGGATTTCATTTGCTGACACATTAACAATTTTTGAAATATATATATTTTATTTAATTGCTAAAAGGTATTTTCGAAAATATTTATGTAAGTTGTTAAGAAAGAAATACATTTCTCATCTCCTCATATACATATAACTTACATGATAAATTGTTAATTTTTATTGTAACTTCTTTATAAATACCACTTGAATATGGTTTCTAAAACGGGTAGTCATGTTAGTTTGGTATGATCTTTAGAAGAAAAGTCACTTAAAGTAAACACAAAAATTAACATGCAATTTGATTTGCTTTATTTTGAATGTGAATTAAATTAATTTTGTTGCCTTCCAATTTGATTTGGTTTTGAGTTTCTAATTAATCAATTATGTAAAACTTATTTATATTGATAAGGCATAATAAGTGAGTTATTATTATTATTATTATTATTTAGATAAAATAAGAATAAACCACTTTCTAAAAGGCATTTTTTCTTAGCAATTATCATATTAGTTAAAGAAATAAAAATAAAAGTTTTTTTTAAATAATATTTGAATGCAATAGATAATATTTATTGTCATTCAATTATAAGCTTCGTGGTACGTTTGACCATTTAATTATCTTGATCTTGCAAAAGTTATTACTGTAATTTTTTTGTCACACATTTTATTGATATGTTATTCAAATTTTGTATATTTCATCAATGTCGCTTTATCATCATATTTACAAAATCAGACGGTGTTGTTTCGTTACCAATATGATAGTAAAAATTGAAAACAATGTGATCAAACGTGGAACAAAATTTTTAGTGACCGAATGGAAAGATTAAAAATTAATAGTAAAATGTGCGAAAAATACTTTGACAAGTTCACAAAATAATAATAATTGTTTGAAAATATGAGAAATTAAACCAAAATTATATAAATTATTTTTAAAGCGACTTTTTATAATAATTTAACATGTTACTAGATACCGCACATTATTGGTTATGGTTGGATGGTAATGTATTTTTTTTAATCTATCAATATATTTCAATTAAAATATTTATTAAAATATTATATTAACGTAAAAAAAACTGTTACATTTAATCATAAATTACTAGATAATTAATAATATTAACTTTTAGAAACTACTTATGTATTTTTATCCAATTTCACTGTGTTATGTGCAAAAAAAATAAAACATACTAATAATTAAATTAAAATAAAATAAATTTATGTATAATTAAAAATCAAGGATCAAAATAATGTAAAAAAAAAAATCAAGAACAAAAATTAAAAATTGAGAAATTAAAATTTTGAAAAATGAGAAAAAAAACCAAATTATGAATTTTGTAAAATAAATAACCAAAATTCTGGATTTTTTAAAATAAAATAACTAAAATTGTGGAATTTGTAAAATAGAAACACAAAAAATAATTTAAGCCTAAACATTCTTACAGCTCTAGAATAGTTGTAATGTAAAATAAATGAAAAATTTATATTTTTTTTTCCTCTTTAAAAAGTCCCTTAATGCTAACGGGCCTCATTTCCAAATCCAATTTTTTCATTTAAGATTTCGTATACGGGCCTTATATTCAACTCCTGCTTATTGGGCCTAATCAATATCCATTTTAATTTAAGCTCCTCGACCAAGGATAATAAAAAGAGTAAACTCTTGTTTTTCAGTTAAAAAAAATAAAAATTTGTATTCTTTAGTTAAACTTGCTTCGCATTATAAATCAATATAATTGGTTTATAAAAAAATCATTATTTATTTTATAATTATATTATTAATATGAAGTATTTTATCGAATTTGTTAATAATTAATATTCAGTGGAGTCTCTGGGAGGTGTTATAAGTGCATATATTACAAGGAGAATAACACAAAAATTGCAACACATAAATTATGAGAAGTCACACAATTTAGGTATATATGTTCGTACAATATGATGAAGCCATGGAGAATGATATAAACCACAATGTAGGTTGGAATGTATAAAATGAAAAAAAAAGTGCATTTAATTTAAGTTCTAAAGGTACCATTCGACTTTAAGACACTTTTTATCATGATACAATTAGTTATAGGGTTGTAAAGTTACAAGGGCCAGCTATTTTTCTATGTTTTTGTTTTTCAATTACTATTTTGAATAACTTTTTTTTAAATAAAGTAAGCAAAAAGAAAGTGTTTAGTACGGATTAATTTGAAAAAAATAGGCACGAGAAAAGATAAAATAATATTTAATAAAATATATTTTAAAGCAGAAAATAATCATGTTAATTTTCTTTAATATAAATTGCTTCTTTAAAAAAACAAAGAAGCAAAACGAAAAGAAAAACTAGTCGTAACTGTTTCTATTTTCCAGCTTTAAAAATAATTAAATTTAAATTTTAAAAATAGAGTAAATGATTAAATAATTATCAAATAAGACCTTTTCAAAATGTTGGACCATAATATATATAACTCAACGTAGCAAAGATGTAAATTTTACGTTAGATGAGTGTTCGTTTAGAAAAAAAAAACAGAATTAGAAATTAATATATGATAGGGAAACATTTAATTGACACAATTTGCAGGGAAGATGGTAAAGATCTTTGACTTAAGTGATTTGAATACATGTGAAATCAGCAGAAGCTTTATAAAACTCTTAGTAAGAAGAATAAATCAATGGAAGTGTAAAACAATTTTCTAAAGGTAAATTAAACAGGGAAAAAACTACAAGAAAAAATAATCGATGATCTATCCATATAATTAAGTCCATGCACGAAACCAATTTATCAAGTAAGAAAATATACTTCAGCATACATAACAATCTATATAAAAATGTCCATTTGATATTCACAAATCACTCGATTTTAAGAGAAATTTCACATTACACTTATAATTTATTTAAAAAATTATATAAAAACAAAATTAATATAAATATTAAATTATAACTTATCAAAATAAGATAAATATGATAGAAAAAGTGACAAAAATATGCGTTTCCCTCCATTCCTTATAAACCCTTAACACAAACAGTATTTTCTCATGTCCAGAAAAAAAAAATAGATATTATGAAAGATATTTGAGAAAAAAACAAGGAAGTTAAGATGAAATAATAGGTGGCTAGCATCAGGGAAATGTGACAGACTTTAAAATGGGGTTGTTGGGTTAAAAAATGAACAAGTTTCAAATATAGAAGACAGGGATAATCACAGTAGGGACTTGTTGCATGTGACTGTGACAATTATATATATAGTGAAACGTCAAGGTTCATTGACCCTATATTTTATAGCACTGGATTTCTTTCCCTAGGTTCAAAATTACATTAAAATAATCTTACCATCTTTTTAAATAACTTCCCAGATCAACTCCATTTTCATGTCTGTGACCTCACTCTTCAAGAACCAAAACCACACCCTTCAAAATTTTAAAATAAGAGCTGCCACCTCATGGATGTAAACAAACAACACTTCTATACCTTAACCATGATTAGAGATGTCGGATCAGTGCATGTAATATTTTTTTTGCTGGCCCTTTCTTTATTAATTTTCAGAAAATAATCAGACCAATATTGAAATGAGACATTGATTTAGTTGTCGGGGCATGCTTTTCGGATTAGGTAAATAATTTGGGAAAATAATGGAATCTGACCCAGTTGAGTATGAGACAGGCTGGGTAGGGGTCTCTCTGCCCCCTTTTAGCGACCCTAATTCTTCATAACAAAACATTTGTTGATTTTTGTAAGAAATATCTTAAAAGTTACATACTTGAACTGAAAAAATGTGTGATGGTGCAATTGGGGTGGGAGAAAGTAGTGTAGATTGAGGTGAGTGGTTTGTTGTTGTGTTGCTGTTGTTTTTGGTGGGATTAAAAAGAGAAGGAAGTGTTTTGTGGTGTTGAGTTGAAAGAGTAAAAGGGCCACAGTGGTGGTGGCGAGGGAACACTTTGGGCACATTCACACAAGTTTGTGAGTAGCGTGATGCGCTTGAGGAAGTGAAAAAATGACACACTATAGTGTTTGAGGTAGTGAGTGACTTCTTGTCTTCCACCTGTCCCAGTTGTTTCTTCTTCGGGACATGTTCTGGTAATGTGAGTGAATCAGAATGTTGTTTTCAACTCCTTTATTTTTGTTATCATTATTATTTGGATCGCAGAGGACAAACATTCAAAATAAATTTTCCTAATCATGATTACGGTAACTCAGTTCAATACACAAATGTATTACATTACCGGTTCCAGAATTATTTTCCATTTTACTTTAGCAACTTACTATTTGTTCTTAACTTACTCGGAACAACAATAAAAACAAAACCACTAAAGTTGTAATCTTAAGGGTTGGAAATTTATGAAAAAAGTGGAAGCAAAGATATTGTTTGGATAAGAGTAAAAGGGATGAGATTAGTGTTGGGATAGTGAAGAAAGAAGTAAGGTAAAGTGAGTAATATGATATATGTGAATAGCAGAAGTGAGAAAAAAAGTTGAAGGAGTTTATTGGCACCGCCAAGTTGAAAGAGATTACGTGAAGATATGATTCATTAGATGCATGAAATTGACATGTGGAGCCCTTCATGGTGATGGTTGATTAGTTATTTATGTTGAACAACTAGTAATGATATATTCCCCCACCTACATTATTCTAACATACCATTCATTTCTATCCACACAGGAGCTGTATATTTGTTTCTGTCTGCTTCCTTCCAACAACATACACCATTTTGGCTGTAAATAATTTGCTTTCAAGGGCTCAGATTTTGGCTCCACTTCCTTTGTTCTTTGATGGAAAACTAAACTTGGTATCTCATTTCTCAAAGATGCTAGTTCAGCAATTTGTGTTTAATATTTCCTTTCATTACGCCGTGATCAATCTAAAATAATCAACAATTATCCAGGTCGGTGTTTGTCATGATAATATTTAAAATGTTGCTTTTGCCAACCTAATTCACACATTTTTGCTGTCTTTGTAAACTAGTCAAATGTAACTGTTATACATTTACCTCCCAATATGTCATTCATGTGATTTAACTTGTGTGTTTAAGGAAACCATGTATATTGACTAATTAATAAACCTACTATATACCTCCTTTATTCATTATTCTCCGTATAATAAATTATATATATTCCTCAAAATAATATAATATATGATATATTAAAATTTAAATTTGTCGGAGCTTTGTGTTTGAGCATGCGATGTCATTTGCTTTTATACAAAATATGACCATAGTTGTTTTCATCACACATTAAGTAAAAAATAATGTTTTGATACCCTCGAAACAAAATACACTCACCTTACAACCCATTTTAAGTATATAATAATATAAATTATAATTTTAAGTTAAAAATAGAATATTTTTAATTAAAAAATAAAAATTTTCAACTGTATTTTAATTATTTAAAATAATTCGTCATACTCAATTTTTTTTAAAGATTCATATTCTAAATATATATAATTTTACCTTATAATAATTATATTAAAAATTATATATATATATATATATATATATATATATATATATATATATATATATATATATATATATATATAT
>Ga0099825_1001219_pt1 | contig 32150 bp, 13 predicted proteins | sample SiratroredBW_FD_76838 | JGI IMG/M metagenome (GOLD analysis project Ga0099825, IMG submission 76838) | Root nodule microbial communities of legume samples collected from California, USA - Siratro red BW | ecosystem: Host-associated > Plants > Roots > Nodule | place: USA: California | collected...
ATATTTATTGTAACAATATATATATATATATATATATATATATATATATATATATATTATATGAAAAATAAACTGATATATATCTAATTCATAAAATAAATGATTACAATAAATATATATATATATATATATATATATATATATATTTTATTTTTTTTTCGTTCATAATACTTTCTTTTCCTTTTTTTCAAGATAGCTATAATATAATTAATCTCCCTTCAATCTACACATACTCAATACAATCTATTCATTCATAATTATATTATTGACGTAAAATAATTAAATCAATAAAAATTGTTTACTTTATAAAAGAAATAATAAAAGTATATTATACATGTTATATTGTTTTCTATTTATTCTTCATTTTTATTTTTTATCGATGAAAATATGTTTACTTAATGTTTAATTGAAGTAAATTAGAAAAGAAATATGTTTACTTGAGTATCATGGAGAACTTTGCAAGCAAATGATAATATGAAACACACAGATGCAAATATAAGCTAAAGACACTCTAAACACTCTATACTACCCTAAACTAAGGATCCAAAGCAATCTTTATCAACTCTTCCAAAGCTTCATGAATTTCTTCGTCAAATCTTCAAATCAAAAGCATCTTTACTAACTCCAACAGAACATTGTAAGGGGTAAGTGAAAGGATATGTTTCTCCCCATCTTCAATCTTGAGTTCACATGGTTATTAAGAGAAGTTACCTTTTATGCTTCTAAGTTTAAATCAAGGGATTCTATTAGGGAGTTTCTTAGGTCTTTCAACATATGTAGTGATGATGATGTTAGGCTCATAGTAGTCAAGCTTGTTTAAATGGCAATATGGTGTACATGGAACTTCCACATAATCAGGTCAACTTGACCTATATGTACTAGTAGTTTTTCAAGGAACTTCATTTTTGTTTTCCTTTATCAGACTTTAAGTGTCAGATGTTGACTGTCATAAACGTGGCTCCAAGTCAACACACTTAAATAGTTAGGCTTTATTAAGAGAATTTCAATTTGTCTTAGTATCTTTCAATTGTTCAAACTAAAAATAAATTTATGTTTCTCTACCAATCAAAAAATGGTTGAAAATTTGATTGGCAATCATTGAGCAATGTTTAATATGGTGGTATCCCTTCACATCTACACCTCTTCCTTAAAAATGTTAAACATAAATTTTTTAAGATCAAAAGTTCACTCAAAGACGTAGAAAAAAATTATTTTTATTTCGACCACACTTCTCGATTTTTATCCTATTGGCAAAAACCAAATGTGATGATTGACCCTAATAATACTATCATAACATACTTGGGATCATAATATTTGTGTTGTGTGTGAGGAAGTGTGTGAAAAGGATTAAATTTGTGGCATTCTTGGATGATTCAATGAGAGTCCATGAATGTTTTCAAAGAGTTTGTCAATAATATCATGCTCAAAGTATTTGAAAGGTCATGTCATATGTGTCTAAATGCATTATGTATTTTCCTTGATGAAGCTCGACCAGGACGTATTTAGTTTGATCATTGTCAAAACATTTAAGCAAGAGAGAAGATATTCCTCTTTAGAAGAGTTCCTTGTTTTACATAATATGAAAAGAGGTTTGCTGTCGTATCTTTCTAGCACAAGACCATATGTAATGATAGCCTTTCCAGAGTTAACATAAGTCGTGTTAAGATGTGTGTTGGTGTGGAAAAATTTTAGTGTGTCTTTCAATAAATCTTTGATGTTGACAAAATCTTTACGAGATCTTTTTGATAGACGTGAAGATGAGAATATTCTTTTTAACATATAATAAATTTATAAAGAATTTCGTTAAATACAACATTAACTTAAAAATTGTGTATGTATTGTCTGACTGAGACTTTACTAATCAGAGAAATCAAGAGAACATAATATATTAGAACCAACACAATCATCCAAGTCAAACATGAAAAAGGTGAAACTACAAACATCAGACAAAGAAATTTTGAAAGCAAAAGTTGAATTGTGTTGAACATAATTTAATGGATGAAGGCCCAAGCAAGGTCTATCCATGGCAATTTGACTTGAAAACTATCCATGATGGCCTCACCAAAAAAATTACTTTCACTCATAAACATCAAAAGTTTGTACTTCATCCTTTGACTCCTACCTAGGTGTTGGAAGTTGAAGCCCAAATGAAACAAAAATCCATAAAAAGAGGGAATGAAAAACATAAAAATAACCTTGTTCCGAGGGTCATGTATATGTGTCCTACTTTTGATCAATCATACATTCACCTTGGAAGACAATTTTTGTTGGGTTATTCTCTTTTCCAATTTTCTGTGAATATGACTTTATAGTCTATAGCAAATCAGTCTTGTGCAAAGTTGTTATAATTGGATAATCGAAATTTTGATTTTAAACAACTTCCCAAGGGAGAAAAATGGATATATAAAAAAGAACGTAAAAATTTCTTTAGGATTCAACATGATTGTCCTTTCATAAATACACCATACGGTAATCTTGGAAAAACTCTTCTCTTCTTCTATGTTGTAAATGTTTCATTAATCTTACAATATGATTGTTGTGACAGGAAGGTGTTTGATCCTGGAGGAATTTAACAATAATGAATGTCCATAAGAACGTTGTGGATCTGAGGACAGATCCCTTTCAAGAGGGAGGGGATGATGGACGAAGGCCCAAGCAAGGTCTAATAATTAGATCCATGACCAAACACATTGAAGCTTAGGAGAAGTCAAAGGCACCAACAAACATCAAGATGCTGACAACTCTAAAGCTTTAGTGGAAAATTATAAAAATGTTGTAGAAGATTTTCCTTTGTAAAAATAAACCCTAGGTGCCTTAGGATTTGTAAAGGAACCTAGGTTAGGTTTTTAGAAGCATCTAGAAGTTATGTCATGTGGCGCCTTCTCATTGGGGGAGAATGAGGCGCTAGGGTTTGTGAGAAGCTTGCTCGACAAGCTAGATTACCCTAATCCTAGTTTCTCCTACACACTACTTAGGTAGCTTGCAAGGCAAGTTAGGTTTGGAGAAGCTTGCTCCACAAGCTAGGTTACCCTAACCCTAGCTTCTCCTACACACTACTTAGGTAGCTTGCAAGGCAAGCTTGCAAGGCAAGCTAGGGTTTCTAACCCTAGTTTCTCCTACACACTACTTAGGTAGCTTGCAAGGCAAGCTAGGGTTTCTAATCCTAGCTTCTCCTACACACTACCTTAGCTTGCTAGAGAAGCTATTAGATTTTTCTTCTTTTATAAATAAGAGGTTTAGGAACCTCCATTGTGGACTTGATTTTGAGTAATGATATACTGTCCAATTTTCAGCACATTGCCTCAAGTTTCATATTGAGTTTCTTTTCTTAGAAGCTAGGAACTCTCTCTCTTGAAAGTTGGCCCAACCTCCTTCAAGGCTTTCACCATCTACTTCACCATCAACCTTCTTGCATGCTTTCTTCCTTGCTTTTCCTAGCATCCGCAACATGAAGAGTTCATCCATTTTCTTCCATTCGGTGCTTCAAGGTTTCACCAAGCCCAACCTCAATTGAAGCTTGCGCAAGAAGCTAAGGCACCTGAGAGCTCCTCCATCATAATTGATCTTATTGATGCTTCCACGATCATTCTAGTTCCTAACATCACTAGGTAGTATAACAAATTTTATGATGTATAAGATTTAATAATCTCATTAAATTTTATTAAGGTAAATTCTAATGCTAATTAAAAATAAATTTTAATTTTAATTAAATTAAACTTACACCAAGTTTTATTTATTCATAATGAGTTGATATTATTTATAATAGTTTACACCCGAATAAATGAAACATACGCATGACCTTTGATTAGCGTGAACTAAGTATGATAACGATGATTAAAGAGATAGCAATACTGTTTCTTGTTTCTCTGTTTTTAGTTGAATTGTTTTTTTAATTTTTTTCAAAATGCAGTTTAAGTTAAATTAGTTTTCTCTTTCTAATGAAAACTAAAATCTTGAAATGAAACATAAAGTTTCCTGAAATCTTATGTTGAAACATGTTACTAAAATCTAAACACATGATTTACTGAAATCTTGATTTGAGAATTAATTAATATACTAGTCTTTTCATTAATATCAGTTCCTCTTTATAACAAAAATTTTAGTATCCGTTCAAACAAGCTTTTTTATTTTAAATTTCTGAATGTTATTGACAAGACTTCAAAGTACCTTTTATTAGACTTATGCACTTACTAAAGACTTAATACTAATACTTGTTTTGTTTTATTTATTTATGTTAATTTGTTTCACATGTTTATATTCAACACTTATTTTATTCCGACACCCTTATACATTTTGCCAATGCATATTTAATGTAAAAGAAAGTTTAATACAATTGCATGAAATATAGAATCTTGTTCCTCAAATTAACAAAAATAAGCATGTCCTTTATGAATGGTTTTGATGAAGGAAATATTAATTTTGTTTCAATATTGTTTGGTTTGTCCCAAAGTTACCACTGTCCCTTAGATACCATTAAATCAATGTCAATTTGTTGTGAGTTTTTTTATTTGCTGATTTTGTTTTAATTTCCTTGCCTTCTCTTGGCCTCTATTAAAAGATTCTTGTCTCTTATCTTTAAAATTAATGACTCTCTTTGTTGTTTTTATTTATTTATTTATTTTTGTTTAAATTCATGTTAGATCAATAGAGGGAAGTTAATACAAATGTTACCCACCTGGTAGCAAATACAATGCTTGGCATGTGATCATGTGAGTTACAACATGTCTTTTTGGTTCTGAAAATTAGAATATAAAGAAGATTTTAAAACTGGCTCTGGAATTGAATATTGTAATTTTTCTATTAATAAATAATGGAATTTAGTTACCTATATTATTATAATAGTTGGTAAGAATATTTAAAACAAATATTATTAAAATTATGGTTCAAATAATTTATAAGATTGACTTTAATAAAAAGAGAGTAATGTGACGATTATTATTCTTATAAAGTTAATAAAGTCAATGAAAAATTCTCTTTTTCTTTTAAAATTAAAATAAAAAATACATTTTAAAAACAGTTGTATTTAAGTATGTTCGGTCTTTTCTCTTACCACCAAGAATAAGGAATAAAAAGGAAAAGAGGAAAAAAAAAAAAATCTAAGATTAATAAAAATCATCAAAGAATATTTGAAGATTAACAGAAGCATGGATCCCAGTATATTTTTTTTTCTTTGTCTGTTTATGTGAGAGTCATAAATTCTAAAATCATGTAGAATTTTATAAATACAAAAAGAAATTTAGATAGTTAAGTTATTATTGGTACACAAATAACAATATTTTGTAATACCTTTTTAGTTTCGGGAGAAAAAAATAATAAACTATAATATTTGCAGAAAAAAATTTCCAAACCAGTAATATTTTTTAAGTTATAGCATGTTTAGTATTTTTTTTCCATGTAAGTACAAATGAAAAACATTAAATGTAAACCTTTTCTCAATGTGTAGGGCAAACAATGTCATATTTGTTTAGTAAAATAAAATGAAAACTAAACCATAAATGTAAGAATCAAATCTGACTGTAAATAACATTAATTTACTAACACTTCAATAACTTCATAAAAAATTTTGAGATTTTAAATTTTAAATTTGTGAAAGAACAAAATGAACATGGTTGAACAAAAATACCCAATCAAATATAGTAGAAGTTATTTATTTACTGATAAAACTGGTAAATACTTGACATAAATATTTTTATAACCTCGAGCATGATATTAATTCGTTAAGATTTTAAACAAAAACGTTAATATAAAGTTTTCAAATAAAAAGAAAATTAAAAGTGCCAAATTTCTATTTTTTTTTTTAAACAAATGCATCCTCCATTCAGAATTAAGTTTGTCCATACGAAAACAAATTTATATAAATTAAAAGAAAATCTTAAACACGTGGGATGATTTCAAAATCTTCCTAATTCTCACTACGCCTATGCTAAATTTACACAATATATAATACAAAATATATTATTCTAAGACAGCCTATGAACAATGAGCTCTTAGGTTAAAAGATGTGTTCAGCTTCTTTTTATTTTTTCTTTTTCTTTTTTAACTTCCTCCCATTATCTATCATAACAATAAAAATTGTCTTAAATGAGAAGTGACATAGAAAGAATATTTAATTAAATTAGGTGAATTGTGAAATAATTAGTTAAATTTAAGAGTGACATGTAAAAAGAATATTTAAGTTAAATAAAAAATATTGTTGAAAAAAAATACTTAAAATTGAATTAGGAGTGATTTATTAAAAAAAAATATTTATTTTTAATGTATAAAATTATTCTGTTTAATAAAATTTGACTGATTAATTAAAAATTCTACATTATCCATTAAGAAAGATAAAATGGTATAAAATAGTTAGTAATCGTTTTTTCTTAATATCTTATCCTTCAAGTTGTTTCGTCTCTACTAATGGAATAAATTTTGTTTTTTACAAATCTTTCTGTGAAAATCTTTATTGAGTGGTTTGATCAAATGCAAATTGTTTTTAAATACAATTCAACATTTTCTTTTTATATATATATATATTTTTTATTTTTCAAAATATGTTTATTAAATTGGACTTCATACTCAAAAGTCTTTATATATTTTTTTAGATAATTTTTTCAAAAAGTAATAGAGTCAAACAATGTAATTCATACTCATGAAATAAAGGAGACAATTAAAAAAAAAAACAGTAAAAGTGGGAGAACATAGATTCTTTAGTAGCATAAAATTGCAAAAGATGCATTTACAAATGACCTTTTTTAGTTCCTATAAATAGAAAAAATATGTTTTAGTCCTTTTGTCTACATGTCTTTTATATAAATATTTTGTCAAACGGAAAATAAAAATACTATAAGATGTTTAGCAGTAATAATACAAAATTGTTAGGCAAAAAGGCATTAGCTACATAATTGAAATTTAACTATATTTAAAATAGAGTGCTTATTTGTTTTTTCAAATTACATAATTAAAAAGATCAGCTTCAAATTAAGGGTATAAAAATAAATTTATTCAAATATGAGAAATTAAAAATATGTTCAACATTTACAATTATTAATAAAGGAGATATTTAACTAAATTTTAGTATTGCACACTAGTTTCTCGCAAAAGAAATATTGCATCCATTATGGGATGTGAAAAGTTAGATTCCTGTGTGCATATCTATTGTGGGGATGTGAATTAAATTATTATAATCCCATCCACCATTTTTGTACAAATTGGAGGGGGCTAATTTTACCATTTATGAAAATAAATTTCATGGTTTTGCAAATTGATCCCCAAGAGGCCAATAGGAAAAATAAAGTAGGGTAACAATTGGTTTGAAAACCGGCGCACTTTAAATGAGAGCGCATTATAGACTCGAACTTTACCCATTTCAAATTTTCTTCAATTGGCATCTAAACTAACCCAACCCTTATTTTCTACTAGCTATTGTTGTTGCAGAGCACGGAATCGGAGATGAAAGTGAAGATCTTGCGTATCCTTTTCGAAATCCCATTTCAAATCATTTCCTCTTTTATCATTTGTTTGATCTTTGCATCTTTGTTTTGCTGTTCTATGTCAAATTTTCTTTGCATAAAACAAATTAGATAAAAAAAAAAATGAAGTTTTTCTTGACTACTGTATCTGTTTGGGTACCCGCTGAATTTTAAACAGAGTAAGTTAACTTTTTTCTTTTTTTTATCTTCAACATCACTTAACACGCAGATGAATTTGTTTTGCTAAGTTTATCTTTCAAATAATTCATGGCTGAAGCTTTCTCGTTATGTGTAGATTACCATGTTTGAATAGTTAAGGTTAGAGAAGATGAAAAGTAAGGAGGGAGTGAAAATAATTTTTAGAAGGACAAAAGTTGTTGTGTTGGTGTGAAATTGAGTTCCATTGCCTTTTCACTTGCTCCAAATTTCTGTTAAACATGGAGGATTTAAGTTAACCCTATTTCTTGTTCTGAAATTTCGGTTTCCTTAATTATTTCTTCTAGTCATTTGTAAATAAATCAAGGTCTTCCTAAATTTTTGGTTCCCTTTTGGTAAATGTAGATGGCACGGTGTTGCTTCTTGGACTTGGGATGCTCAGGATGAAACATGTGGGATCTGTAGAATGGCCTTTGATGGATGTTGTCCTGACTGTAAACTTCCAGGGGATGACTGTCCTCTGAGTAAGCTACTGATAATTTTATGTGGTGGACTGCTTTGTTATTGTGTTTGAACCAACTTGTCCTAGTTAAATTTCTGGATTAATAATTGTGCTTTTGGGTGTCTATGTTAGTAATATAGTCTTAAACAGGACTACACATTGTGTAAATGTTTGTGATTTTATTTGTTAAAGAGTCCCACACTGGGTAGAATAAGCCTTGAGACTCTCCTACTTAATGGACTAATTTTTTGGTTTGGAATCTCCTTTTGTATTTAAGTCCTAAAATTGTTGTTTTTACTGAGAGTTATATTAGGGGAAAAAGGCTACTTGTAAGCTAGATTAAGGTGTAAACCAAAGGGAAAAGAGTTACCATCTGCTCAGTGTCAAAGGTGTGAAACTGTTATAGACATCAGGTCTTAAAGAGGTAACAGTGTTAAGAGTGTCACATTGAGTTTGATAAGCTGTGAGCTTTCTTACATTATGGACTAATCTTTTGTGTTGGACTCTCCCCTTGTGCTTAAATCTTAGCATATTTGTTCTGTTATTTTGAATTTGTGGGGGCAGTGGTCCTATTGTGACTTCTGAAGGAAGCCTCAGAAAAATGTTTTAGTTGTAATATCACTGCTTGGGCATTATTTAACTAACCATTAGCATCCTATAAATGAAGCAATGAAGCTTCCAAGCTTTGTAGGATTATGGTATCCGATGGTTCTTTTATTTGGTTTCTTCTTTTCTCCACACATAGTACATTGAATCACTGTGTCCAAATTTTGTTAATTTTCTAACTATCTAAAAGATTACATTGTTTGTAGTCCAAATTTATAATGAAAATGTTGTAAAATTCAAACTTCTGTAGTTCCCCTATTTGAATGTGTTGAACTGCTGCAAAGATAGTTGTTGCTCACTTATGTGACATGACATTCAGTGTATGTTACATTCTTTCTAACACACTCTACTATTAGGTGAAATTCACGAGAATTTTTAGTTTGTTATTTGTGAGATCTGCACAAATTCACTCAACAGTAGTGTTAGTGTGTTACTGTTATTTTTGGTTTATGCCGAAGCAGTTTCACAGGATTGAGAACTTTATAAGAAATTAGTAAGGTTTCAATATTTTATTATAGGCTATAAATTCTTGCTTAATTCCCCTTGAAAAAAGAAATGTTTGAATTAATGTATGGATAATGTTTTTTCTCGGTATCAGGATTTGCTTATCAAATTGCAGTGTTGTGTAATTCTTTATAACAGAAATGAGTAAAACTTATTCTTTCTTGTTCCTGCAGTTTGGGGTGTATGCAATCATGCATTTCATTTGCACTGTATCCTGAAATGGGTGAATTCTCAAACATCACAAGCCCATTGCCCCATGTGCCGTCGTGAATGGCAGTTCAAAGGATAAGACTTTTACCATTCCACTGGGAACAATGAAACTAAAGTTTCCAATGCAAAATGGTGATTGGAAGCACTGGATGAGCTTTTCATATTTTCTATCATATTGTATGAATGATTGGAATTATTGATGTTTAATATCATTCCTAACTATTTCTAATATGTAAAATATTTTTTTGTTAGTTTTCTATCATTTACACAAGATTTTTTCTAATTTCCTAAATTGGTTTTAATTTTGAACATTTTAACAAGGCTCCTCCAGAAACAAAGAAAATCTAATCAGAAACAGAGTATGTGGCGATGCAACACTTACCTACAAAATTGTTAAAAGTATCATCACCTCATTACACATTAGAAACATTTTATTTACATGAATAGATATAGATTGTGATGGGTACAGTAGCTCAGAATGAAGTCTCAAGTATTTGAAATAACAACTTGCCCCCAAAAATATATGAATGAAAAAAATAATTAGACCACAAAAAAAATTCAAGTTACGATGAGTTTACTTTGCGATAGCCAAAAATGAAACCCCATAAATGAAATAAAAAAAGGAAAACTCTAAGTAAATAATTTCACTTTTTAATTTGCCTCTTCTATAGACAATAAATTTATTTCTCTCAAGTATGCGGTATATATATATATATATACTATTGAATTTAATTTATTTTTGAGTATATTATATTTACGACATTTAATGAAATTTAAAAACTATTTGATTTTTATTAAATAAACTATTATATGCTTTGTTACGAAAAGAAACTAAAATATATTTTTTCTAAAAAATATAAGTTTAGGTTAATTATTAGATTACTTAATTACAAATATCCAATGTATTTAAAATTTGGTATTCATTATGATTTAGTAGTTTCAAAATATGAAAAGTTGTGTTATTGAAATATAATATGTGACAACATTATAAAATTAAAATTAATATATATATATATATATATATATATATATAATTACTTAAAAAAAGTCTCATAATTTTATTTTTAATTTTGAATATTCTTATTCCCTCCTAGTAAACATCCTATTAGAAACGTATGACTTGTACTTAGACCACTTCCTCCATTCCAAATTTATTGTTGTGAAAGCCTAAAATATGTAAAAGTCCTTCAGTATTTTCTTTTAAATATATTTACATATCATCTTACTTTATTTAAATTTTCACTTCTATAATTAGTTAATCATAATAATTTAATAAATTTATACATATATTTTATAAATGTTTATTTATTATTTAAACAATGTTTCATAATTTTTTTTATATTTTTATGACAATTTAGAATTAGGTGAGAATAAATGATTAATTTTAAATCAGTGTACATGTTAAAGAAAATCAATCTTAGCTTGGAGAAATGTTATTTTCAATATATTTTAATATTCCATAACAATAAAATATAAATTTAATTTAGATATGAGTAAGAAGAGAGAAGGAAAAAAAATAACACCAAGAATTATATTGATTTTGTTTTTAAAAAATGTGATTTAAGCCTAACTCAATCTTAAAAAATCAGCTTGTAAGATGAGATTTTTACTCATTTATAAATTATTAAAAAGCTTTATCTTCAGTCGATATGAGATTCCTAACATCCCCGTCATATTAAGATTGTCCAACTCGTGTGTGAGATAATATATGTTGCGGGTGACATTAATTATCCCATGGTGGAGGCCATGTGGCCCAAGTCACAATCGAATTGTGGTGCTTGGACTGCTACACTCTTAAGTAGAAAGATTTGCACCCTGACTAATGACAATAACTTTTGGTCTAGTGGTAAGTGCTCGATCCAACAATTGGTATCAAAGCCAAGGTCACGAGTTTGATTCCCAGAGGGACAATCTTCCAGGGGAAGATTGTTGTAGATTGCACAATTGTCTTGTGGCGGAGGCCAGGTGGGCCGAGTCACAATCAAAGAGTTTGATTCTTGGTGGAATGATTGTTGAGGGAGAGATTGTTGTGGGTGACATCAATTGTCCTATGACAGAGGCTAGGAAGGCCAAGTAACAGTCGAATCGTGGCGCTTGGGCCTGCTATACTCTTAAGTAGAAAGAGTTGCACCCTGACTAATAGCGCTATAACTTTTGGCTTAGTGGTAAGCACTTGATCCAACAATATATTTAAGAGTGACCCTATAGAGGCCCAATAGCGTGTGACCCTATAGAGGCCCAATAGCGGGTGACCCGATAGGCCTAACAATCTTGCTAGGATAGACTCTGATACCATCTTAAGAAATGAACTTTAAGCCTAACTCAAACATACAAAACCGACTTGTAAGGTGAGGTTTGCACCCACTTATAAACTATTGAAAGGCCTTATCTTTAGTCGGTGTGGGATCTTCAACATTTTCAAAGGATATGGATACAAGGCTTTTAGAATGAAACTAATATCAATTATGTTATTTTGTCTTTATGACAGAACCAAATTGTAATCAATTATGTTATTTTGACTTTTATGAAAGAATTAGATTGTAATATTTTTATTTGTTTTTTATTTCTTTAGGTAGACCTAGAATGGGTACATAGCTTGTTTATATTCAACCTTTTGCTTTTGTTTTCAACAGTAAAATAGAGAAAATCTTTTCATTCTCATATCTTTTGTTCATCACCTATGTTCATTTTGTTTATCTCTCCATTTCATAACATGGTATCAGAGCACTGATTTCAGAGCTCTAGTTGCTACATTTATCCATGATTGAAATTGTTGATATTTCACAAGACCCTTTATTGTTCTTGAACATGGTTTGCTCTCTCGTTACATAACAAGAGAGACATATTTTTGGTGATCAGTTTAAGGTAATGATTATTACTAACAGAAAAAGTTATGGAAGAGGAAATACTTTTAAAGTCTGCAGTCAATGTGGAAAGATAGGACATACAATTGATACATGTTATAAAAAGCATGCCTTTCCACCACAGTTTAAGTTTAAAAATAAAGATGCATATTCTATTAATAATGAGCTGAATAATGAAGGTTCAAAGTCAGAAATATAGTCTCTTGAGCAATATTAAACATTGTTAGCTCTTTTACAATAGTCCAAATCAAGTGACAATGCTTCTAATCAAATCTTTGTTATTCCTTCTAACATGACAACATCCACTGGTAATAAATTTCTTTGTTCTTTTAGTTCTTATATTCTTAATAGTGGTGCTACTGACTGCATTTGTTCATCCTTGACTCATTTCACTTCATATCATCAAATTAATCCTATCCGTGTACCAAATGGAAATCAAGTCATTGCCAATTATTTTGGAAGTGTTTTTTCAATTAAAATCCTGTCATAGATAATATTCTATATATTCATACCTTCACTGTTAATCTTATTTTTGTAGCAAAATTGATTGATAAATTATCTTGTGTAATTACATTTGAATTTAATGGTTGTTAAATTCAGGACAAAAACTCCTTGAAAATGATTAGTTCAGTTGAGATGCAAGATAAAATTTATATACTCAAGGTTACTTCCTATCAAAAATTTCAAATCAAACCTATCAAATCTTCACATATCACCAATTCTATCAAATTTATTACTAGTCATATCGAAACCCTTTGGCATTTTTAGTTAGGGCATGTTTCAAACAAATGCGTTGATGTTATCAAGAAAAAAATTTCCTTTTGTTAAATATAACAAATCTTTTGTTTGTGATATTTTTCATTTTCCAAAACAAGAAAGACTTCACTTTCCTCTTAGTATATCTAAATCTAAAAAATGTTTTGATTTGATTCAGGTTGATCTGTGGGGACCATACTCAATACCATCAATTTATGGTCATAAATATTCCTTAACCATAGTTGATGATTATTCAAGGTACACATAAATTTTTCCTTTAAAAAAAAATCTTAAGCTGTCAAGACTTTGGAAAATTTTGTTATTTTTGTTTAAACAATTTGAGACAACAATAAAAATAACAAGAAGTGATAATGAGACTAAATTTTTCATGACTAATTTCTTTGTCAACAAAGGAATAGTACATCAAACGTCATGTGTCAATACTCCACTACAAAGTAGTATAGTTGAAAGGAAACATGATCATTTATTAAATGTACCAAGAGCTCTCATAATACAATCTCATTACTCAAAATTTATTGGTCATATTATGTGATATATGTTGCACATATTATAAACATGCTTCCCACACCTGTTTTAAATTATTTTTCTCCTCATGAAATGTTTTACAAAAGTGTACTAGATTTTAATCAATTAAAGGTGTTTTAGATCTTTATGCTATGCTAGCACTTTGTCGACAAATAGAAGAAAATTTGATCCAAGGGCATCAAATAGTGTTTTTATTGGTTTTAAAAAAGGGACAAAAGGATATGTTTTGTTGAATATTCAATATAGAGAAATTTTTGTGTCTAGGGATGTTGTCTTCTATGAACATGTTTTTCCATATCAAAGGATTGAGGATACTAGCAATGAAACTATCAGTCTTAACATTCATGATCAAAGTCCTTTTACCGAAGATACACCTTTTTTGAGTCAGTCACCACAAGTCATTTTTGCACCCTGTGAGACTGTTGAAAATAAAAGTAATAATGATCATGAATAAGAAGGTCAACATGTTTCAAGTTAGCAATTAGAAGTCATTTTTGCACCATGTGATAATGTTGAAAATAACAATAATAATGACCATGAATCAAACATTGAGGTTCCAGAATAAGTTTGTTTCCATAGAGACCAAAACCTCAATGAAGATTATGGAACAACACAGTCAATTTGAATGAGTACTAGAACAAAAAAACCATCCAAGTATCTAAATGATTATCATTGTAATCTCAATGTTCTAATACATTTTCAAGAGTTAAATATCCTTTTGAATTTTGTTTTGTCTTATAATAGATTATCACATTATTATAAGTTATGTATCTTTCTTCACATGTTGAGCTAAACACTTCTTTTGAAGCTATGAAACATGACTGTTAGAAAAAGACTACTCAGTGTGATATATCTGCTTTGGAGTCAAATCAAACATGGGAGATTGCTCTTCTGCCTAAGGACAAAACTGTCATAAGTTGCAAATGGGTATTCAAAATAATGTATAAGGCTGATGAGACCATTGAAAGGTATAAAACAAGGTTAGTGGCAAAGGGATATACACAAATAGAAGGTAATGACAACCTTGAAACTTTTTCTCCAGTAGCAGAGATAACCAGTATAAGGTTTCTTCTTTCTCTAGCTTCTATATATAAATAGGAATTAAAACAATTAAACATAAACACTAGCTACTTACATAGAGAGTTGAAAGAAGATATATACATGATTGCTCCTCCTAGATTGACTTCTATTCAACCAGGACAAGTTTGTAAATTTAAAAAGGCTTTATATGCCCTTAATCAAGCTAGTGGGAAGTGGTTCGCTAAATTGTCATCCTTGTTCATTAATTCTTCCGAATGATCTTTTATAACATTATTGTTATATGTGGATGATATAATTTTGGAAGGAAATGATAAAGAAGAGATGGATTGAGTCAAAGAAGCTTTGAATAAGACATTCAAGATCAAGAATTTTGGTGATTTAAGATATTTTCTCGGTCTTGATATAGCAAGAAGTAAGAAAGGGAAAATAATGAATCAAAGAAAATATGCATTAAAATTGTTAACAGATGCATGTCTTTTATCCTGCAAACCTACAATCACTCTTATTGATAATCTTGTTAAATTGTCTTCTATTGAAAGTGTGTCTTTCACAAATGTTCAAGCCTACAGAAGGTTGATTGGAAGACTTATGTATTTCACTAATACCTGACCTGACATAACCTTTTTTATTCAGCAGGTTTCTCAGTTTCTTGCTAAGCCCACAATTAGTCACTATAATGCAACAATTAGAATTCTTAGATATATTAAAAGACCTCCAAGTCTTGGCTTATTTTTCTCTTCCAACACTTCTTCCCATCTAAAAGCCTTTTGTAATAGTGATTGGAGCACGTGTAGTAATTCAAGGTAATTAATGATTGGTTTAGTGTGTATCTTGGGAATTCTCTTATATCTTGAAAATCAAAGAAACAAGGAACAATATCAAAGAGTTCCTGTGAAGTTGAATATTGGGCAATGACAACTGTTACATGTGAAATATAATGATTAGTTTATTTTCTTTAGGATTTCAAAGTCCCTTTTGAGCAATCATCTCTTTTATACTATGACAATGTATTAACAAGATACATTACAGTAAATTCGGTGTTTCACGAGCGTACAAAACACAAATAGAAATACATTGTCACATTGTTAGAGAAAAATTGAAGAAGGGTCTCATCCATTTACTTCCCATTTCCACCACAGAGCAACTGGTTAACATTTATACCAAAGCCTTAAGTCTTCAATCTTTCAATAATATTGTTTTCTAAGCTGGGTCTCATCAATATTTTTTGCCCAGCATGCGAGGGGTTTCAAAAGATATGTATACAAGACTTCTAGAAGGAAACTAATATCAATTATGTTATTTTGTCTTTATAATAAAATCAAATTGAGATCAATTTTGTTACTTTGTCTTTTATGAAAGAATCAGATTGTAATATTTTTATTTATTTTCTTTCTCTTTAGCTAGACTTAGAATGAGTATATTGCTTCTATATATATTCAACCATTTTCTTTTATTCTCAATAGAAAAATAGAGAGAATCTTTTCATTCTCATATCTTTTGTTCATCATCTATGTTCATTTCGTTAATCTCCATTTCATAATATTCACTCACAAGATAGTTACATCTAGTTGCTTAATCCATAGGTAATTATATACGAATCCAAATTCGTAGGTAAATCTGACATTACCTATGAATTTACATACGGATTTGTTACCTACAGAAATCCAGAGATAGTTACTTATGGATCCAAATCCGTATATAATTACCTACAGATAATTACATATGAATTTTTTCGTAGATAATATTAATAATTAATTTTATTAAAACTATTATTATCATTAATATTATTATTATTATTTTTAATATTATTACTAATAATAATACTAATATTACTATTATTGTTAATTATATTAACATTATTATTAATATTATTGTTATTATTAATAAAAATTAGTAATATTATTAAAATTAGTAAAAATGATATTATTATATTCATTATTATTAATTTATATAATTAATAATAATATTGATATTATTGTCCATATTTATTTTGATATTATATTTATTAATATTATTATTTTTAATATTAATATTGATTTTATTAATGATAATAATAATAATAATATTATTAATATTATATTATTAATATTACTTTTGATATTATATTTATTAATATTATTATTATTTTAATATTATTAATATTATACTTACTAATATTGATAATAATAATAATAATAATAATAATAATAATAATAATAATAATAATAAGAATAATAATAATAATGAGTATATTATTGTAAAATTGATATTGATTTAGTGGTTATAAGTTATATATATAAGTCCTGGACTATAAGCAACATAGATGATTTAAGTAAATTCTAAAAATGTTGATGTTTTGATTTATAAACTCAGGAATGGAGTCTGTAGACTTTTTGTAAGTATGTCTTGTGCTGGTGGTTGGATCATATAGTTTTTGTGTAAGAGATAGAACATCTACTCACTATGTTAAATTAAAAGAAAAAAAAAGTACAAAAGCATCTCCACATCAGGGCAAATGGAGAAGCATTTCCCATGTGTTGGATCCAAAATATGCTAAATCACCAATGTAATCTTTATTTAAAAGTCTACTAACGGAATGAATTATGATACGAAGATATTCATTGCATGACAACTAAATTAACTCTATTCAAAAGTAATAATTAATTTTTAACTTCAAAAATTAGAAATAGCTATTTTTCTAAAAGAAATTTAGCACAAATCACGTAATATAATCTAAACTAAAAAAAAAAATTAAGATGACAATGATTTATTGCAGTTTTTGTCAAGTTGACTTGACCCGAAGTCATGAGGGTTGAAAATCCTGTGTCCCAAAAGCTTTGTACAAATCCTTGTCTGCCCGATAAAATGTGCCACCACAATTAATTGTAAACTTCATTTTCAACATTAAGAAAATAGTATTTTTTTTTTCACTTAGTGACGTGTTTGTGATTCTTTCTTGTAAATTGAAAATTTTAAATACATATAATAATCGAATAACAAGTTGAGATAGAAATGCTTGAAGGTATCTTGAAGTAATGAAATAAAAGGTTTACAAGTTTTCTAATCGAGCATGAGGAAAATTCTAGTTTTATTTGTCTGTGGAAAAAGAATCGATAGTTTGTATTTGTTTTCAGTTGAATAAAATTCTAAATCTTTTTTTATTGAGAACAATTACATAAAGATTAAGTGAAACATATTTAATGACCTAATAATTTTGCATAACTTTCAGACTTTAGAAGATGAACCCTGCGGAGACCTGGCCGACCTCGCCAGCGACATGAAAGTCCATCAATTTAGAATCTAATTTGATATTTTCGTCATGAAGTGAGGTACCGGTATTGAAACGTAACAATATCGTGAAGAGCAAACAACTTTAGGGTCAAAGATTTATCCTTCTTAGTAGTGTGGTGACACAGTTTTATTGGTTATCAGGGATTCGGACATGCAGAAGATTTCCATCCACTCATGAATCTTTCTAGGGTTTATCTATTCAATGGTTGAGTAGCAATTACATGTGTCCATCGCATTCCAATTTGCACAAAACGTTAAGAGGGTGAGGGCTATATATGCACACGATAATACAAATTGTAAAGAAGTACTATAATGTTGAAGTTGGTCTTCCATATGGAGATTTATAGGAAGAAATGGTGGTTGGTGTTGTTGGGTGCAATAGTAGTGTTTGGTGATGTGTTAGGCACAAATGGTTGTTTCCAAGAAGAGAAGAGTGCACTGTTAGATTTCAAAGCTAGTTATGGGAATGAGTCATATGTGCTACCTTCGTGGTTGAATGAGCCAAAGAGCAATTGTTGTGCCTGGGAAAGAGTGACATGCAATTCCTCTTCTGGCCACATCATTCATCTGGCACTTGGGAATCTCCATAGAATTGATGAAAGTGAAATGGTATCACTTCGATATTCAGTTGGTAAAATGGGACCATATTTTCAAGGAATGCAACCATATTGTTTAAAGCCAACACGTAGCTTGAACTGGTCATTGTTCCTTCCCTTGAGGGAATTGAGAAGTCTTAGTTTGTCCAATGGTTGTTATCTATTCATTCGGAATGCAGGTACAATATGAGCTAATATGTTGCGTCTTTTATTTACTTATAGATTCTTTATTTTGAGTAATTGTTGTAGGGTTTCTTAAATGATATATGAGGAGAATTGGTATATAATTTAGGAGGTGATGAAGTAATGAATAGATGCATCACATGTATAATGTTACTTCTAATTCATTTTCTTGAGATATTTGATTGGAGATATATCAAGTCTTTCTTTTATATATGAGTTAATAAGACTCATCATATTCACATCTTTCCAATTATATACTGATCTTTTAGAAAATGTTTATTTCAAGAATTCAACAATTATTTATATTAATCTATCTTATAGAAAAAAGGTGTAGTTGCGAGAACTCATGTACTATAATAACATCTTAAACAAATCAGAACTTCTTTAGTTTGTTTGGAGCTTCCACTCCTTAAAAACACCAAAAGAATAATCTAAATAATTTTTTTTTTAAGATTACTTTTGAAAAATGTTATTTTTAACATGTATAAAAGTGTTTGAAAATTTTTTTTTTTTTCAAAAAACTCCCATTATTATCATTACTATTTTTAAATGAATGTTTGTTTAAAGAAAGCTCAAACAAGCAATCCATTTAAACTAATTAAAATCCGTTATTTTAATTATAGGGCATTTATTTAAGGAGATTTTGGATCTACCCAATAAATAAATAATAACTCACAAGTTTAAGCAAAATAAAGACGCACTTGTATATCTCTTTTAATTTAGAAATAAAAATATTAATATATAAATAAATATAGATTTAAACATTTTTTATCTCTAAAAGTGAAGCTTTTGAATTTTATTTTTAAAAAATACATTAATTGTCATCTCATAACCTTGTTCTTTCTCTTTTTTTAATTAAGTTAGTGTGAACCCAATAAATTAGTGACCCACACTTAACATATATGTTAATGTGTTGAACTTTAAAAGAATTAGAACAAAACTACAACTAAAAAGTAAGTTCATAACAAATACAAAATAAAACTTAGACCCTTAATTAGTTAAACCTATTTGAAGTAATATAGGGAATGGTTATAGTGAATGATGAAGTGATATATCTTTCAGATGATAGCAAGTCAACGTTAGAGAAGTTAGAGACATTAGATCTGAGTTTCAATTATCTCAATGAGAGCATAGTGGAACTTGTGGGTGCTCTTCCATCTATCAAGAATTTAAATCTTTCTGGTAATTTTATTCGTGGACCCTTTATGAAAGGTATGAATGCAACTATGTAAGTACTTATATGTTTCATACTTGGAGATTATGAACATTCTAATTTGCTTTATTTTTTTCTTCCAAGAATTATCACTTTTACCAAAGTTGGAAGTATTGAATTTGAGCATGAACTTTATTGGCAATGGCAGCTTTCTTGCATCTCAAGGTACTTGTGTGTGTTGCGTTGCTTTTTGGTATCATTTCATTAGTGGTTAACGAAGTGATGAACACATGAGAAGTAAGACTTTAAAAAAAACAAAGCAGAATTTATGATTTAAGGTGATTAAGAAGCTAGGTTAGAGAAGTGTTTGAAATTTTGGAGTTAAATTTTTCTATGATATGAATCATGTTTCTTGTTTTATTTTCAACGTAAAAAAATTAAAGTAAGTGCTAATAAAATACCTAAATACTTAATTATAAATATGAAAGGATTAAACTATTTTCTAAATCTACACTCAACATAATTTAATTAAGAAGATTGTCTTTATATTTATATATGTTCTTGAAAAGGTTAATTGAAACTAATTTAAAAGGATATAGTACATCAGTATTTTTTATTTATTACTTATCAATCATTGGAGTAAATTTTAAAATCTTTCAGATTATCAAAGCAAGTCAAGATTGAAAAAGTTGGGGACATTAGATCTGAGTTTCAATAATCTGAATGAGAGCATAATGGAACTGGTTGGTGCTCTTCCATCCATCAAGAATTTAACTATTGCTGATAATTTTATAGGTGGTCCCTTTCCCATGAAAGGTATGAAACAGTGAATGCAAGCAATTATTAGGTTTTTTTTTTCTTTTTATTTTTAAATTTTAATTCTTAAAATGGATAGAAAAAAATTTATTTACCAAAATGAGCAAATTCTGTCATATAGGCATAATTTCAAACTGGTGAAAATAAAAGTAACATGCTGACGATTTCAAATAATGACAATTAATTAAAATCATTTCTCTCTATGTAATTATTTTTTAATTATTTGATATTATGATTGTTAGGTTTAACAATTAATAAAAAATATAATAATCGTTATATAATAATAATTAATAAATAATTTTTTAATTATTTAACACTATGTTTGTTACTTTAACTATTAACAAAAAAATTAATAATAATAATTAACAAAACTGTGATAAAAGAAATTAAGACATACAAATATATTTTAAATTAAAATAAAATAACATAATGATAATAATGATAAGAATAATTCATATGAATTAAATAATAATAATAATTATTTTTAAATTAAAATAAAATAACATAATAATAATAATAATTATTTTTTAAATTAAATTTGTATGAAATTATTCTTCTTATTATTATTTAAATTAAATTCATATGAATTTAAATAAAATTATTCTTATTATTATTATTATTATTATCATTATGTTATTTTATTTTAATTTAAAATAAATTTATATCTCTTAATATTCATGTTATAGTTTTGTTAATTATTATTATATAATAATAATTATTATTTATTATTTATTTTGTTAATTGTTAAACTTAAGGATCATAGTATCAAATAATTAAAATATGATTGAAGAGAGAGAAATCAATTTAATTAATGTCATTAATTGAAATTGCTAGCATGTCATTTTTATTTTGACCAGTTTGAAATTATGCCTATCTAAATTTTGACCAATTTGAAATTATGTCTATCTAACTGACAGAATTTGTTTATTTTAATAAATAAAACTTGTTTTTATCTATTTTAAGAATTAAAATTGAAAAATACACTAAAATGGAAAAAAATTCAATTATTAATTATTGCATGTTTAACATTTTGGAGACCTTTACACATTCTGATTTGTTTTATTTTATTTTTTCAAGAATTGACACTTTTACCAAACTTGGAAATGTTGGATTTGAGTGGGAATCGTCTTGTTAGCCACGTTCCAACCCAAGGTATGTACCTGTGTGTTGCTGCTAAGGGTATTATTAAGGTTCTTCACCCATCTCCATCTAAATAACCTTTTTTTTATTCCACATTACTTCCCATCATGGTTAATAAGTGTAAAATGGTTTTCAAATTTCAATTTTAACTTCTTTTTAAGTAAAACTCAATATCTCTTTTCTTTACACTGATATCTACACATTATTACAGTAATGCGAAACGAATAAATGATGATAATGTATAGATGTTACACTGGAAAACTATGTTGATTTAAAAATAATAAATAATTTAAATATCTTAGATATTCTCTCATCTTTTAAATCTTTGTTTTCCTATATTGTACCTTTCTATAATATGTATTTAGTATTGGTTAAAAGTCGAGTAAACATTAATGCTAATGCTAATGAATTGAATTGAAAGAGATAAATATGAGAAGATAAGTGTGGATGAAAACAAATAAATTTAGACTAAAGAGATAAATATAAATAAAAAATATCACTTAGACAAAGAAGATACGTATGAACAGAGGAGATACGAAAATAATTATAAAAGGATGAGTGTAAATAAAAAAATGAGTGTGAAAATATTTATATATAAAAATGAGAAAAATATATATTTTGATTTGTTAGATATAAACCTTTAGATTAAAAATAATCTACTTTCTATCTTACCTTCCAAAAATACATGGATTCGTAACCTAGAAATAAATAATAAAAGAAATAAAAATATATTATATTAGTATTAGTCTAATTGAGATTAATTTAAATAAATAATAAAAATATAAAATTAGTGTTGTCCAGACTAACACTAACTTAGATTAATATAAATATTGAAACTAAATAAGATTAACATTAATCGAGTTAACAATAATCTTATTTATTTTAGTTAGCATTGATTAATCCCATACTAATATAATTATTTGTACTTATTAAAAAATTAAAAATATTTAACTTTGACTTAAAGTTGACTAAGTTATTATATTCGTGTTTTACATTAGATAGACTCTATTAGTATCTGTCAAATATTTATTTTTTTTAACATTAAATACACTTTATTAGTATCTATCAAATATTTATTTATTGTTTAACATTAAATACACTCTATTAGTATCTATCAAATAGTTATTTGTAGATAGGAATAGTTAATAAAAAATAGTTAGTGTTACTTTAATATTGGCTAAGATGACACTATCATTCTCTAAGATGACAGTGTTACTTGACAATTAAATCATTTAAAAATATTTTATGTTTTTTTAACTTTTTTTTTAAATTAACATTTTGAATTGTATTAAAGTCAATAAAGCCAACTTTAATAACATCAAATTTAATGGGCACTATTATTTAAAAAGCTAATTTTTGAAAGCTAATTTGATGTTTGTTGTTTAAATCTCAATAAAGATATCAGGGTGGTTTTCATTAGTCATCACACATAAAATTTTTTAATTATTATTGTTAGTTTACTTTTAGGTTTTAGTTGACTATGACTATTTCAGAGTCATCATCAATGCTGTTTTTACTAATATAAATCTATATTATTTTTCAATCCACATTAATCATAACTTATTTTGTCAACATTTGTAGTGTTTTGGGTTGACATTAATTATAATTATTTTCAACTATTTTCAGTTAAAATATTTTAGGATTTAGAGTCTAAATTTTTTAACTAACATCTCCCATAGTATATTATGATTATTTCTTGACTAATATTGATAGAATTATTTTTTTCGATGCTAGTTAATATCTTTACTACCATTAAATAAATTATTTCTCAGTCGCAATAACTCATAAGTTTTTAGTTAATAATAGTATGAGTCATTTTTCTATTAATATTGTTGGTATTATCTACCACTTAATGTCAATTAGAGTTATTTCTTGTTTATATTTATTAATGATATCAATAAAATTATTTTTAAATGGATATCAACTATCCTTTTCATCGGAAATTTGTAATAGTTATTTTTTTTCTCGATATCTATTTAGATTTATTTATTTTTATCAATATTACTTATATTATTTTGGTGGTAATTTTTATATTTAACAATAATTAAAAATTATATTCAAATAAAAAATTGAAGTTTATTATATTTAAATATCTTAAAAATTATAAAATTATTTATCGAAACAACTCTTATCCAAATTGAGTTTGTTACAAGAAAATTAATGGAAATCAAATCAAAGACGAGATGCTAGGAAATATTCGGATTGGCTACATTTAGCCTACCTTGAAAGTCTATTACATGGATTTTGTAAGGAAGTATGAGACGTGCCAAAAGGACACTGATCTTCAAAAGGCATTACTCGAGGATTTATATTTCGTTTGTTTATGATGGTCATTCAATAAGGAGAAAATTGATATCGTTTATTCTTTCCTAAGTCAATTAAACGTCTTTGTGGAGGAATTCTTCACTAAATATATTGAGATTCAACCAGTAAAAAATATCATGCCTTAAATAATATGAAAACAAAATATATAACATAGGTTTCTTTCAAATTAAACGCTTTAATTAAATTTTTAATTGTGGAGACTAAGAACTTTCTCTCCAATTAAACACCTTAATTAAATTTAATTATGGAAACTAAGCATTGTATAACAAGAGTTTTCTCTCGAATTCAAAATGTTTCTAATTCATGGTATTGTCATGTTCTAATACGTAATGTCATTTATTTCTTATCAACATCACTATTAGGGTTTATATAACTACTATTTGAATGTTTAATCAGGTTAATGATTTCATATTGTTTACTATTAGTCTTATATTTTTTTTCTTTTTGAATCAGCAAATAATAAATAAAATTAAGTTGAACATTTAAAAGATATTTTAACCCTTATATAAAAAAGTAGACTACATACACTAAATATATTATAAAACCCTCTCTCAAATAGTACATAATTTCATGCAGTTACAAGAGTTACAGACAAAGAGTCAAGTTAAGGTTTACACTGTAATTTGGCTGTTCCCCAACAATTACAGGGACAGAGATATTACATGCTACGAGCACTCACCCATATGAACATATTGTGACCTTGGGTAGGTGTACATCAATTATCTAACTCCTAGCTATCACCCTTAAGTTTCCACTGTGCCAACATATCGCATTGCATTGTGTATTTCCGTTGCTACTCTATCACCTTTACCTGTACCCTACATAACAAAACCATTTCCTTTGCCTTTGAAAGTTATCAGTAACAATATGACAAACAACAACAAATACAGTCCTTCACACACCCTCGTTTATGCATTGTGCTCATTTCACTTTCTGGGATAGTTCTGTGGACCCAATCTACAACCACTCCACACTAATTTATTCCAAGACATCCTTTCAAGTTAACAAGTTAACAAGTTAAGACATTGTCGTGGATAATAATACCATTCAGAGTAAGTAAAATTAACCTTTGGGATTCTATGTTTCATCCGCATCCAACTCTTAAATCTCATCCTTTTTAGTCTTATATGACTTGGCACATTATTTTCAAATTGTATTGCCATCTATCCTATTATAATGAACTCAAACCTTTTAAGAAGCTTTAGTAGATTTTTTTTTTTAGTCCTTAACATGGTTCAGCTTACTTAAGTTGTGTAGGAACCTCTGAAATTAGTGGTGATTGAGCTTCAAATAGTGTAAATTCAGTAAGACCTTTAGAAGATGGTATGGGTGCATGGGACTTGAGACCTTTCATAGTTCTCATGTAATGGTAGATAGAGCTTGTGTTCCTATTCATAGGCAATGATATGGAGATAAAGAATGATGGAGAAGAAAGATAATGTTTTCATTTAAAAGAATGGAAAATTAAAATGCAAAACATTTTACTTATTAAAAACGATATTGTGTTGAAGAAGAAGCAACAAATAACAAAGACGATAAAGATAAACAACGAAGAAAAATAATTAATAAGACGAAGGCGAATGATGTAGGATAACGACAAAGACGAGAATGTTAGGGTTGATGTGAAGGAGAAGACGCGTCATAGCAATGTTTTGGTTTGTTTGTCTAATGTTAGGTTGAGATGTAACAAAGAAAAATGACAAGGACAAATGGCGAAGACGAACAATAGAGACGAGAATGTTAGATTGTTTATGTTTTTGTGTCTGATATTAGGATTGAGATATAACAAAGATAAATGATAAAGATAAAACAGAAAAATACACACTCTTGTTTTAAGAATTTTAAGTTATGTTAATTGCGAGTGAGTATGAAACTAATATAAAAAGGAATAACAGATTAAGTTTTCGATATAATCTATACTAATTTCATCCACCAATCCTTATAAGAGTGAGTTAGTTTCACTTAAATTTAATTAAATTGTACATGAAACTCAACCCAATCCATTTATATTAGATCAAGTCGGATTGGATCATAAAGTAATTTGACCCAATAAACATTTATAAATAATTATAGGCACGTTTGAGGACTTGTTAATAATGTAAAATAAAATTAACTCCAACGATGGAAGGTACTGGAAAAGTTAAAGAGATTTAGCCATCAAAACTAAAGGTTTGTACCGTACAAATGCTAAGATATATAAATATATTTACATACTGCAATTTGTTTATAATTTTATTTGCTTACGCTTTTTTAAGTTTAACAAACCGTAGGGTGATCGATTATTCACAGGTAAAGCGATATGGACGGAAGCTGATTAAAAATGACCATTTATTTACAGACCTATAGAGACAGATTGCTAATTCATATACATTATAGAAAAAAATATTAAATTAATTTTATATGAAATTTCGAAAAGTTGTCATAAGAATTGGAAAAATATATGGAAAATATGGAGACATATCAATAACTCTTGCTTTATGGACATACAAATTACTGCATCTTTTTGCTAGCTGCTAAAGTCATGCAATTTAATCAATACCTATAATAAGCTAGCACAATATTTCAGATGCCCATAGCGTTGAGTTCTATGCATTAAAGAAGTTGAAGACACTGAACTTAGCTGACAATAATTTTGACAAGGGAATACTCAGGTCCTTAGTTGCTTTCCCCACTCTCAGATCTTTGAACCTAGCTTTTAATCCAATCAAAGTGGATCTTGATGACAAAGGTATGTGAAGTCTATTTGGTTGCCCTAAGATATTTCATTCTTAAACTCTGATTGCTGCATTTGAAGTATGAATTAAGAGTACATATATGTCAATAATGTGGCTAAATAATATTTTTTGTTCTTTTCTTAAGTTTTGTCTGGTCTAAGCAAGCTGGAAGTTCTTGAACTAACTAACGCAGATATCGGTGGAATTTTCCCAAATCAAGGTGAGCAAGTATGAAATATTTAATATGTATACATTAGGTTGCATATACTCTTAAGTGTACTGTTATTTTAAATGAGTTTAGTAACTATATTTGTTGCATTATCAATAATCACTGTCATGAATTTAAGGTAGCTGTGATAAAAATAAATAAATTTACAATGCATAGTAACAATGCATAACTTGTTTTTTTTTTTTTTTTTTTTTTTTTTTTTTAAATTAATTTTTTTTTTTTTTTTTTTTTTTTTTTTTTTAAATAATTTTTTTTTTTTTTTTTTTTTTTTTTTTTTTATATTTGTCTTTCTTTTTCCTTTATTATGTTTATTTTCTCTATCCCATGGGGAAGATTAAGCACGTGACAGCATCCACATGAGATGAAGTGTGTTACAGACGTTAAACAATGTCAGAACATAACATGCATTTCACATCTATCACACCAACCACGCCCACCATTTCCACCTTTGCTCATTCAATCCGAGATAATAATCTCTTTTTAGCAGTTGCTTAGCAATTGTTTTTTTAACTAAATAAATTTTGAATATGCTAATAATATCTTTATTATTTTTATTTTAAAATTTATATATTAAATAATTTTTATTTTTATTTTTTATATGTACAATATTTTTGTCATATATACAGTATATTTTAAAAGGTATACTTTTATTTTTTTAACAATAATAAAATTAATGTTAATAATTACTTTTTACATTATAAATATATAATTATTTCCTGTATAATATAAATTTTTGTTTTTTCAATTAATTGAATGTTAATGATTATTTTTTTTTAATATAATTTGTTAAAATGAGATATTTTGTTGTTAAAATATTATCAATTTTAGTTTGTTAAAATAAGATATTTACAATTTTTAGTTTGTGAACATCTTTTGTTACACTTGAGTTTGGAAAGAAAAAAAAATTATATTAGAAGTAAATTTTAGAATAAAAAAAAGTACATATTAAGAATTTGCTAAATATAAAAAGTAATTTGTATGGGACATAGCCTTTTTTTATTTAACAAATAAACTAATTCTTTCTAAAAATACTTCTAAAATAAGTATTGTTTTAATATTTTTTTCACGTATAAAATTAGAAATATAATGCAACCAATACACAAAAAATCAAACTATTGTTATTTATAAGTATTGTTTTTAATATTTTTTACGTACAAAAATAGAAATATAATGCAACTAATAAAAAATTCAACTATTGTCATTTTTGTTCATGATCGTATATAACATCATCATGACACTAAGGATGATAATTTTAATATTAAGAGTATGAATATAAATAAAAATCAATATATTATTAAAAGAGAATTTACAAAATAGTTGAAGAAAAAAGAAAGAACTTTTAACATGTGAAAGACTTACAAACTTTACATGATATCTTTTGTATGTTATCTGACAAACTTTTTTTCGTTAAGAATATGGTTGAAAGATGTTTTTATCACGGTTGAGAGAGATTTTTTTGTCGAGGATTATATTCTTTAGCTTTAAGATTATTTTTAATAATATGTGTATTCATTTTGTAAATATAGATTGAGAAGACTTTTTTTTAGTTAACTTTATGGGATAATTGCGTTGATGTTAGCTTTTAAAAATCTTTTGTCAAATCTTTTGTCAAATTCCTTTTTTAATGACGTAGAGGCTAAGGTTGTCATTAGTATTTACTTTTTAGCTAAATATAAGGTTTTGTTTATTGAGTTATGTGGATATGGCCTTTTGAAGAAGGAGTTGTTTTTCTTTAATAACTTTTTAATTGTTTTTTTAACTAATTAACTCATTATTAAACTTCTTTTTCATCATTTTATTTTTATCTTACCAGCTGACATTTTGATTTCTACTCTGCATAAGGATATATTAATACTAAACTAAAGTATAATTTTAAACTACAAGTTATAATCTGGAAGCTACAAAAGAAATAAGTCGATATTTTACTATCAAAGTTGATTTTTCTTTGAAATAAAAATATATTTCAATTACTTCTTGACGTAATATTGGTTGGTAACGGTCTAAAATCTAGAAATCATGAAATCACTTGACAATTTTAGATAAACTAAAAGTGTTTTTCTCAATTGACATATAATATATTAGCCAAGCTTTTATGTAATCATAAGAATAATTTTAAAGTAAAATGATTTTGTGAAAGATTTTTTTATCATGAAGAGTTGCGGGATCAATACATGTAATATTTAATTTTTGAAAATTGAATGTTATCATCAACTTCTTTGCTGTGTTATACTTTTTATATGGAATCATCATCTACAAGTATGCAGTGGTGGCTTAAAACTTTAGGAGACCTAAAGTAAATTAAAAAATATTTTTAAATTAATAAAATAATTAAAATTATGATATTTTTATATAAAATTTATTTTTCAAACTTTTTGTGATACAAAATTATTTATTAAATTATCATAATTAATTTAATTTAAAGTATCTTTTTCAATAGATAAAGTCAATTGGATTAATATTTGTTAAGACATTGTTGATCTTAAATAAGATTTTATTAGTTTAAGTTTTGAAAAACTTATTAAAGCTAAAGCAACTGATACTGGAATTATTAACATTATTCTATATGTTATATATGTATTTAGAAATCTTTTTATATAATTAAGAATGTCAATTGGTTTATTATTTAGAAACCTGATTGTCTTGAAGTCTCAAGTCTCCTAATACCTTTCAATCCTATCCTTTGATAAGTCTTAATATAATTTATAAATTTTAAATTCTCTTCCTTCAATTTGCACAAATTATTTTAGGAATAATTAGACAATAATGAAAAAAAATCGAGATCAATTCATCAATTTGATATTATTTTTACCTAATATTAATACATCAAAAAGGAGTAAAAGTGAACACAAACTCTTCTTCAATGAATCTACCACTCCAAGTCTCCAAATGAAGACACATATAAATGTACAGTATAGAATGAATTAATATTATGGAAGAACAAAGAGACAGATGATAGAAGCAAGAAATGAGACAAGTGAAAGAAAGAATAAGAGAAGTGGAAGAGTCAGATAATAAAAAAACATATAAAGAAATGATGTCAATATGCTTAAAAATAGAAACGAGATAAAAAAAGTTAGAAAGTTTTGATACTTAGGATTTCTTAACTATTCAACTTCTTTTCTAAAGTATTATTAATTTATTATAACAAAGTTTTAAGAATATTATTCATTAAATAATAATATTTATAGTATTAATATAAATTTAAAGTCATTAAAAAATATTTATAACACCGATGTAAATTTAGAATCAATTAAGATATTTTAAATTTTTAATTAATTTTTTTAATATAATTTTAAAATTAAATATTTTTTATTTTATAATAATATATGAGTATTAAATTTTTTTAGGCTTTTGAGACTTAAAATGGTTGCTTTACTTGTTTAGGCCTTCACTCATGCAAATATGAATTCATAAAAAATTATAGTTTTATTCATATTTACTGGAGGGTAATGAAACAATTGAGGAGATTAATTGTTTGCTATCTGTTTTGGATTTCCTTTTAACCATTTTTTTCTAAGGTTAATATGGGCATGACTTCTTATTTTTCTACATATTCAGTGGTAGGTATTATTGAGAGTTTTGGTATACGGGAGGTTTGGGGAAGTCGTGTAGTGAAGTCTTTAGGTCATATAAGGATGTTGGAATAGTGTATCTCTTGGTAGATATTAAGGGATTTGGTGTTTGATATTAATATTTTAGTATTAGGCACCGTTATCATGTAAGAATATTTGAAATAAATATTATTATAATTATGGTTCATGTAATTTATAGGATTGACTTTAATAAAAGAAAGGTCAATGTGATGGTTGTTATCTTATGAGGCTAATAAAGTTAATGAAGATTTTATATTATTATAATATAAAATAAATTCCTCTCCTCGCCCTTCAGAATATACTTTTACCTGTGTATGTACGGTCTCTTTTCTCACCATTAAGAAGAAAAGAATAAGGGATAGAAGGAAGAGAGAAGGAAGAGAGGGGGAAATTCTAAGATTAACAAAGATCATCAAAAGCATTTAAAGATTAACATAGATCATTAAAAAATATGGATCCGGGTACGTTTCTTTTCTATATTTATGTGAGAGTCATAAAATTCTAAGATCCTGTGCATTTTAGATGAAATTGAAAATGAATTATATGTGGTATTAGAGCCTGGTTGTTGAATTTATGATTCTTCGTTGAAACAAAATATTTTTCCCAAATTTCTATAAACCCTAATCTCTAAATTAAATTGGGATTAAGAATTAGGGTAGATAAATTACAGAAGAATATACATTTGGTGTTTGTTCGGGCACTGTTGACGGCATTTTTCAGTTTCGTAACAAGTTACGTTTGAAGTTTGAACTTACTGTGCCTTGCCAAATGAATGTAATTATTGCACGGTGACTACAAATTTAAAGCTGTTATGAAAATTGATTATGAATATTTTAATAATATTTTATTAGATAATGAATTTGGCACTGTTCATATAATCTGTTTTCAGCTTACTGGACCATAAGTGAAGGCTGTTAATTGGTCATGGTTTTGTAAAAACCACTTTACGTGTTCTCTGTGAAATTAAAGTCTGCCATGGGTAAGAAATTGTTTTTGCTGCACCCTGTAAGAAAAAAAATTAAAGTTCATTGCCATGAATTTTTCTCACAAAATTTAAAGGTGCTGGAAGTTGAAAGCCTTGAGATTAAAAGCCGAATGGTTTTGGCTTGTTGTGACAAACTAATTATTTGTAGTCACCAAAGTGATCAAATCTGATTTAATTACTCATTGAATGGATATTAATGAATGAGTATATTAAAGTTTGTTGTTATAAGACATTAAGTATCACCCAAAGGTTGATTATTTGTTCTTATAATTATTGATTATTTATGTGATGGCACTGATAGTTTTATTATATTCAAAGATAGTAATTTCTAGTTAGTGCATATATCATGTGATTGTATGTTGATGTATGGCCCAAAGGAGAACATTAATATACATTGAGAGTTTGGTTAAAAGTTATCTGAATCTGTTTTACATATCTTATACACAACATTAATGTATAGTTTTGTATGAAATTTTGCAGTTTCCATGAATTTGTATGGTGCAGGAAATG